>Ga0114962_10000098_pt1 | contig 68721 bp, 67 predicted proteins | sample C_130820_MF_Meta_FD_87017 | JGI IMG/M metagenome (GOLD analysis project Ga0114962, IMG submission 87017) | Freshwater microbial communities from Lake Croche, Canada to study carbon cycling - C_130820_MF_MetaG | ecosystem: Environmental > Aquatic > Freshwater > Lake | place: Lake Croche, Canada... | reverse complement strand
TACATTGATTACCGCCTTGATAACAAGGTTCAAACAATGAATGATGCTGGCAAGAAGTCGGTTATCAAAACTTGGTCTAGACGTTCAATGATTTCCCCTGATTTCGTTGGTCATACGTTTGCAGTTCACAACGGAAATAAATTTATTCCTGTATATGTTACTGAAAACATGGTAGGTCATAAATTAGGAGAGTTTTCGCCGACACGTAATTTCCGTGGTCACATTGCGAAAAAAGACAAAGGTAAAAAGTAAAGATAATGACCTTCGGGTCAGCGTAATCAGATATTCAAATGGAAGCAGTAGCTAAATTAAGAAATGTTCCTACCTCGCCTCAGAAGATGCGAATTGTAGCGGATATGGTACGTGGACAAAAAGTATCCAAAGCATTGGGTATTTTAAAGTTTGAGCCAAAAATAGGTGCGAAGTCGATTGAGAAATTATTGCTCTCAGCGGTTTCTAATTGGCAAAACAAGCACGAGGGTGCAAGTATCGAAGAGGCTGATTTGTTCATCAAGACGATTTTCGTTGATGGTGGATCTTCAATCAAGCGCTTACGTCCTGCACCTCAAGGTAGAGGGCATCGCATATTGAAGCGTTCAAATCATATCACTTTAGTGGTGGCTTCTTCGGCAGCACCTGCTTTAGAAGAAACAAGTTCAGCAGAATAATTAACTATTAGATAAAATAAGAAATGGGACAAAAAATTAACCCCGTTGGATTAAGATTAGGTATCGTAAGAGGTTGGGATTCTAACTGGTACGGTGGTAAGACTTTCGCGGATAAGTTGGTAGAAGACGAAAAGATCAGAAAGTATGTAGCTGCTCGTATTCCTAAAGGATCTATCTCTAAAGTTATTATTGAGCGTACTCTTAAGCGCATAACTTTAACGATTAACACAGCGCGTGCTGGTGTAGTAATCGGCAAGCAAGGTGCTGAGGTAGATAAATTGAAAGAGGAATTAAAGGCTATCACTGGCAAAGATGTTCAAATTAACATTTTTGAAATTAAACGTCCTGAGATTGACGCGAAATTAATCGGAGAGGCAATTGCTCAACAATTACAAGCTCGTATCTCTTTCCGTCGTGCAATGAAACAAGCGATTGCTTCTGCAATGCGTGTGGGTGCTCAAGGAATTAAATTGAAATTATCTGGCCGTTTGGGTGGTGCTGAAATGGCTCGCTCTGAAGGATACAAAGAAGGTCGTATACCTTTGCATACACTACGTGCAGACGTTGATTACGCTATCTCCGAAGCTTTAACGGTATATGGTAAAATCGGTATCAAGGTATGGGTTTTCCGTGGAGAAGTTTTTGGTAAACCTGATTTGTCACCAAATGCTAATATGGGTTTGCAGTCAACTTCAGCCGATTCCCGTTCAGGTGATCGTGGTGGCCGCGGTGGCCGTGATGATGATCGCCGTGGTGGCCGCTCTCGTGGTGGTGATCAAGGAGGAGGAGATCGTAACAAACCAGGCGCAGCAGGTGGTGCACGAGGTGGTAGTGGAGGTAGAGGTGGAAAGCGTTAATTCGCTATTAATTAATTGTAAAAGACATTAGACTAATAATAAGATGTTACAACCTAAAAGAACCAAGTTTCGTAAGCAACAGAAAGGTCGCGTTAGGGGTCTTGCAACCCGTGGTCACGAAATTGATTTTGGATCATTCGCAATTAAATCTTTGGAGCCGGGTCGTATAACTGCTCGTCAAATTGAGGCAGCGCGTATATCTGTGACTCGTGCGATGAAACGTGAAGGTCAAGTTTGGATTCGTATTTTTCCTGACAAAGTTATTACTAAGAAACCTGCAGAGGTACGTATGGGTAAGGGTAAGGGAGCTCCAGAATATTGGGTAGCCAATGTTCGTCCTGGTACAATTTTGTTCGAATCTTCGGGTGTTCCTTTGGCAATTGCTCAAGAGGCCTTACGTTTAGCGGCACAAAAATTGCCAATGCGTACGAAGTTTGTTGTACGTAGAGATTATTCAGAATAGTTTTAAACCTTAGGTTTATTACTTAACAAATAACATTGTTATGAAAAACGCAGAAATAAATAAATTAGGAGTTGAAGAATTAGCGAAGCAAATCGCAGCAGAAAAGGAAATACTTGATCGTTTGAATTTGGCACATGCCATCTCACCTATTGAGAATCCAATGAGAATTCGTCAAACCCGTAGATTGATTGCACGTTTAGAGACGGCTTTAACGGTACAATCAAAAGCTTAATTAATTATTAATTTTAATAGACCATTTCGATTTTGCTAATGGTCAATTGTTTAACAAGTCCAACCATGGAAAGAAATCTAAGAAAAGTAAGGATTGGGAAGGTGGTTAGTGATAAGATGGATAAATCTATCACATTAACTGTGGATCGTAAAGTGAAACATCCCTTGTACGGAAAATTCGTACAGAAGACTACCAAATTGATGGCTCACGATGAGAAGAATGAGTGCGGAATAGGTGATACAGTGAAAGTGATGGAAACCCGTCCTCTTTCTAAAAATAAACGTTGGAGATTAGTAGAAGTTATCGCCAAGGCGAAATAATCTACCTCTTGTTATTCAAATATTTAAAATTTAAAGATCAAAGATAATGTTACAGCAAGAATCAAGATTGGGTGTAGCGGATAATTCTGGAGCAAAAGAAGTTTTGGTAATTCGTGTATTAGGCGGTACTGGAAAAAGATATGCTTCTGTAGGAGACAAAATAGTAGTTTCTGTTAAATCGGCGCTTTCATCTTCAAGTATGAAGAAGGGTACAGTTTCAAGAGCAGTGGTTGTTCGTACTAAAAAAGAAATTCGTCGTAAAGATGGAACATATATTCGTTTCGAAGACAATGCTGCGGTATTGTTAAACGCAAATGATGAGCCAAGAGGAACTCGTATTTTTGGACCTGTAGCACGTGAATTACGTGAGGCTGGCTTTATGAAAATTGTTTCTTTAGCCCCTGAAGTTTTATAATAAGCTGAGAATCAAACATATTGGAATTCCAATAGAAAGAATCAAACAATGGAAAAGAATACAAGTAAGCAAACTAAATTGCACATTAAAAAAGGTGATACTGTTATGGTGATTGCTGGAAATGCGAAAGGCAAATCTGGTGTTATCAAAGAAGTTATTGTTGATAAATCTCGTGCAATCGTTGAAGGAGCTAATTTGCAAACCAAGCACGTTAAGCCTTCTGCAAGTAACCCTCAAGGTGGAATTGAAAAGCGTGAAGGATCCATACATATTTCCAATTTAATGGTAGTAGAAAATGGTAAGCCTGTTCGTACTGGACGTAAGTTGAACGAGAAAGGTAAACTACAACGTTATTCAAAAGTTACCGGAAAATTTATTTCATAAATTGAACTTAACGCGTGGGTCGGAAATCCACAAAATATAAAAAAATGGCAGTACCTAGATTAAAAGAACGTTTTGTTAAGGAGATTGTACCAAGCTTGAAAGAAAAGTTTCAGTATAAATCCGTAATGCAAGTACCTAAGATTACTAAAATTGTAATCAACAAAGGTGTTGGAGCAGCAGTATCTGATAAAAAATTAGTAGATGTAGCTGTGGACGAAATTACGCAAATTGCAGGTCAAAGAGCAGTTGCAACCATTTCAAAGAAGGCTATTTCCAACTTTAAATTACGTGAGAACATGCCAATTGGTGTGAAGGTTACTTTAAGAGGAGATCGTATGTATGAGTTTTTAGATCGATTAACTACCGTTTCTTTGGCTCGTGTTCGTGACTTTAAAGGTATCTCTGAAAAAGGATTTGATGGTCGTGGTAACTATACTCTTGGTATCAAAGAGCAAATCATTTTCCCTGAGATTTCAATTGATAAAGTATCTAAGATTTCAGGAATGGACATTACTTTTGTAACTACAGCATCTACGGATGAGGAAGCTTATGCTTTGTTAGCTGCAGTTGGAATGCCTTTTTCAAATATTAAAAAATAATTAGCCAGAAGGCTGTTCAAAACATTTAAATTTTTACAAAATGGCTAAAGAGTCAGTAAAAGCAAGAGAAAGAAAACGCGAAGCGGCTGTAGCGAAGTATGCAGCTAAAAGAGCGATTTTAAAAGCAGCCGGCGATTATGCTGGTTTAGATAAGCTTCCTAAGAATGCTTCTCCAGTACGTTTACATAACCGTTGTAAATTAACAGGTCGTCCTCGTGGATATATGCGTAAATTCGGCATTAGCCGTGTTACTTTCCGTGAAATGGCTTCGAACGGTTTGATACCAGGTGTGACTAAATCAAGCTGGTAATAAAAATTTGATTAATTAAATTCATTTTTGTAATTTTGCAGGCCCAATTAAAAGCTTGCGGCAAATTTAAAGACAATGACAGATCCTATAGCAGATTATTTAACCCGATTGAGAAATGCGCTGAAGGCGCGCCATAGGGTAGTTGAAATCCCTGCTTCTAATATTAAAAAGGAAATTACAAAGGTTCTTTTTGATAAAGGTTATATTTCAAATTACAAGTTTGATGATTCTTCCGTTCAGGGAACTATTAAAATAGCTTTGAAATACAACGCAGTTACTAAGCAACCTGCAATTGTAAACTTAACTCGTATTTCTAAACCTGGTCTACGTAAATACAACGGTGCCGAGGAATTACCTCGTGTATTGAACGGTTTAGGTATTGCAATTTTATCTACTTCTAAGGGAGTTATTACAGATAAGGAAGCTCGTACTTTACACGTGGGTGGTGAGGTATTGTGCTACGTATATTAATAAATGTTTCACGCTGAAAGGGGTTTCAACTCGTAATTTAAGCTATAAATTAAAGTAAATGTCTAGAATAGGAAAAAAGATTATCACTTTACCTGCTGGTGTTACAGTAGATGTAAGCGCTGGTAATTTAGTAACTGTAAAAGGGCCTAAAGGTACTTTATCTCAGCAAATTGATATTGATATCGAAGTTGCTATGGAAGATAATGTAATAACGGTAAAGCGTCCAACAGAACAAAAACGTCATAAAGCAATGCACGGTTTATACCGTTCTTTGATTAACAACATGGTTGTTGGTGTAAGTGAGGGTTTCAAGAAAGATTTAGAAATTATCGGTGTGGGTTACAAAGCCGCAAATAATGGTAATATTTTAGAGTTAAGTTTAGGATTTTCTCACTCTATTTTCATGTCTATACCTGCAGAGATTAAGGTTGTGACAGCAATGGAAAAAGGAAAGAATCCAATGGTAGCGTTAGAAGGAATTGACAAACAGTTAATTGGTCAAGTAGCCGCAAAAATCAAGTCATTACGTCCAGTTGAGCCCTACAAAGGCAAAGGTGTTCGTTTCCTTGGTGAGCAGGTACGTCGTAAGGCTGGTAAAGCTGGTGGTAAGAAATAAATTTTAAATGTGGGCCGGAAATCCACAAAAACAAGTTAATAACAATGGCAACAAGAAAAGATTTACGTAGAACCCGCATTAAACGTGCGATTCGTGCGAAAATAGCAGGAACAGCAGAACGTCCTCGTTTAACTGTTTATCGTTCAAATAGTGCAATTTATGCACAGATTGTGGATGACTTATCTGGAAAGACTTTATTTTCAGCGACTTCATTTGTTAATGGAAAAGTTAACAACAATGTAGAAGCTTCTAAAAAAGTTGGTTTAGCGATTGCTGATAAGGCAAAAGCTGCTGGGGTTACGAAAGTAGTATTTGATCGTAACGGTTATTTATATCACGGAAGAATTAAATCATTAGCTGAAGGCGCTCGCGAGGGTGGCTTACAATTTTAATAAGATATGTCGCATTTACAAGCAAAACCAATTAAGGTTAACGAGGTTGAGTTAAAAGAGAAAGTGGTATCTATCAATCGTGTTGCCAAAGTGGTAAAAGGTGGTCGCCGTTTTAGTTTCTCTGCTATCGTAGTGGTAGGAGATGGAAAAGGTATAGTAGGATTCGGTTTAGGAAAAGCTAATGAAGTTACAGATGCTATAACCAAAGGTATCGAAGATGCTAAGAAAAACTTGTTCCAAATCCCATTGTTGAAGAACACTGTTCCTCACGAGCAGTTAGGAAAATTTTCTGGTGGTTTCGTTTTAATTAAACCAGCAGCGCCAGGAACTGGATTGATCGCCGGTGGTGCGATGCGTGCTGTGTTAGAATCAGCAGGAGTACATGATGTCCTAGCGAAATCTAAGGGATCGTCTAATCCCCATAACGTGGTTAAAGCTACTATCGATGCATTAGTAAAGATGAGAGCTCCACATACTGTTGCATTCCAACGCGGAATTTCAGTTGCTAAAGTATTTAATGGATAATCCGAGCGCCTAGTGCCTCTAAAATAGAACACACAATGTCTAAAGTTAAAATTACACAAGTCAAAAGTGCAATTAAGCGTCCAGAAGTACAAAAGCGTACTATCCAAGCGTTAGGATTAGGTAAAATCCGTAAAAGTGTTGAAGTTGAATTAAATCCTGCCATTGCTGGAATGATTCGTGCGGTCAATCACCTAATTGTAGTTGAAAATATTTAATTAATTTGCGAGTTGTCTTTTTAGGCAGCGCTAAGCCCCAAGAATATGAAATTATCTTCTTTAAAGCCTGCAGAAGGCTCTGTTAAAACAAGAAAAAGAGTTGGTCGTGGTCAAGGTTCTGGATTAGGTGGAACCTCCGCTCGTGGTCACAAAGGTGCTCAATCACGTTCAGGTTATTCACGCAAACCTGGTTTTGAAGGTGGTCAAATGCCTCTACAACGCCGTGTACCTAAGTTTGGTTTCAAAAATATCAATCGTGTTGAATACAAGGCTATTAACCTAGATACTTTACAAACATTAGCTGAGGCTACTGGTTCAAAAGTGATCAACTTTGATGTATTATATACCAATGGTTTAGTTTCTAAATCAGATTTAGTTAAAATCTTAAGTCGTGGAGCTTTAAATTCCGCGATTGAAGTACACGCCAAAGGTTTTTCTTCTGCAGCTAAAGCTGCAATTGAAGCTGCGGGTGGTCAAGCTATTGTTGATTAATAACCCAAAGCCAAAAGATGAATAAGTTAATCACAACTTTCAAGCATATCTTCTCGATTGAGGAATTAAGAGGTCGTATTTTAAATACAATCCTATTTATCACTTTCTTTCGCTTAGGTTCCTATGTCGTGTTACCTGGTGTAGATGCTGCTAAACTTACTCAAGTAGGTGAAGGTGGTTTATTAGGTTTGTTGAACATGTTTTCTGGAGGGTCTTTGAGTAATGCTTCTGTATTTGCTCTGGGTATCATGCCTTACATTTCAGCTTCCATTGCTATCCAATTATTAACTATCGCTTTGCCTTATTTCCAAAAAATGCAAAAAGACGGTGAATCGGGTCGTAAAAAATTGAATCAAATTACTCGTATTTTAACCATTTTTGTTACCGCAGCTCAAGGTTTTACTTATTTACAAGTAACGATTCCCGCGGAAGCTATTTTGGTAGATCCTTGGTTTTTCCGTTTATATGGTGTAGCTATATTAATTGGTGGAACTATGCTATGTATGTGGTTGGGTGAAAAAATTACTGATAAGGGTATTGGAAATGGTATTTCAATGTTGATTATGATTGGTATTGTTTCGAGATTCCCCGCGGCCTTAATTCAAGAAGGAAGTTCTCGTGGAATGTCTGGTGCATTGTTATTTATAATTGAAGTAATTGCTTTATTCTTCGTAGTGATGGGTGCTGTAATGGTTACTCAAGCTGTTCGTCGTATTCCTGTTCAATATGCTAAGCAAGTTGTTGGTAGTAAAATGGCTGTTGGTGGCGAGCGTCAATATATTCCTTTAAAGTTAAATGCCTCTGGCGTAATGCCAATTATATTTGCCCAAGCATTGATGTTTATTCCTGGATTAGTTGCGCAATCTTTTGCCGACAAAAGTGAATTTGCTCAAACCGTTGCTCAATCATTTGGTGATTTTACAACTTGGCAATACAATGTATTATTCGCTTTCTTAATTGTTGTATTTACCTTCTTTTATACTGCCATTTCAATTAATCCTACTCAAATATCTGATGATATGAAACGAGGTGGTGGATTTGTTCCGGGTGTTAAACCAGGAGAAGAGACATCTGGGTTTATCGCTACTATATTAGATCGTATTACTTTACCAGGAGCTTTAATGCTTTCAGTAATTGCTATTCTTCCTGCTATTGCCAATTTGTTTGGTATTACACGAAGTTTTGCTTCCTTTTTTGGGGGAACATCATTGTTGATTTTAGTAGGAGTAGTGTTAGATACTTTACAACAAATAGAAAGTTATTTGTTGATGCGTAAATATGAAGGGTTAATGCAATCTGGCCGAGTGAAAGGTCGTTCAGAGCTTATTGCACGATAAATATGATTTATCTTAAAACACCTGAAGATTTAGCCATTATCAAAGAGAATGGCGATATTTTAGGTAGGTGTCATGCAGAAGTAGCGAAGGCAATTAAGCCCGGGGTTACCACGCTTGAATTGGATAAAATCGCTTACGAATTTATTAGTGATAATCATGCTCATCCTTCGTTTTTGAATTACCAAGTTGGGAATAAAAAGTATGCATATTCCCTTTGTATTTCAGTGAACGATGTAGTTGTTCATGGTTTACCAAGTAATTTGGTTTTGAAAGAAGGCGATACTATTGCAATTGACGCAGGAGTTTTTAAAAAAGGTTTTCATGCGGATAGCGCTTATACTTACGCTATCGGTGATGTGGATCAAAGTGTAAAAGATTTATTACAAAGGACGAAAGAGTCCTTGTATTTGGGTGTTAAACAGGCTCATTTTGGTAAAAGAATTGGAGATGTAGGTTCCGCCGTTCAAACTTACGCTGAATCCTTCGGATATGGTGTGGTTAGAGAACTAGTAGGACACGGAGTCGGAAAAAACTTACATGAGAGCCCAGAGATACCTAATTATGGTAGAAGAGGAGATGGTCCAAAATTGAAAGAGGGTATGGTTATAGCGATTGAACCGATGATCAATCTAGGTGTGCGTCAGATTACTGTAGATAAAGATGGCTGGACAATCCGTACGAAAGACAGAAAGACTTCAGCGCATTTTGAGCATACAGTTTCGGTGGGAAAAGAAGAAGCTCAAATTTTGACAACCTTTTCTTACATAGAAGAAGTGATTAAAACCTCAACAATTTTGTTGAATATTTAAATAAAATTATGGCTAAACAGTCCTCGATAGAAGTAGACGGAATTATTTTGGAAGCTCTTTCGAACGCAATGTTTCGTGTTGAATTAGAGAATACGCATCAAGTTATTGCGCATATTTCAGGTAAAATGCGAATGAATTATATTAAAATTTTACCTGGTGATAAAGTTAAGTTAGAAATGTCACCTTATGATTTAAGTAAGGCGAGAATTGTTTATCGATATAAATAAGGTTTGATTTATAAATAAAGTAAATATGAAAGTTAAAGCATCAATCAAAAAGCGAAGTGCAGATTGCAAAGTTATTCGTCGTCACGGAAAACTTTATGTAATCAACAAGAAGAATCCTAAGTTCAAACAAAGACAAGGATAATTCTAATTTAATAAATAATTAATAACAACAATTAATTACCTATATGGCTCGTATTGCAGGGGTTGATATTCCCGACAAAAAAAGAGGAGAAATTGCACTGACTTATATTTTCGGTATAGGTCGTAGCACTTCGCAAAAGATTTTAACCAAGGCATCTATCTCTTTTGATAAGAAAGCTGGTGAATGGAATGATACGGAGGCTAGTGCTATCCGTTCAATCATCGCAGCTGAATTCAAAACAGAGGGACAGCTTAAATCGGAAGTTCAATTAAACATCAAGCGTTTGATGGACATCGGTTGCTATCGTGGTTTACGCCATCGTAAAGGGCTTCCTGTACGTGGTCAACGCACTAAGAACAATTCTCGTACGAGAAAAGGTCGTAGAAAAACAGTTGCTAATAAGAAAAAAGTAACTAAATAATAACAAGGGTTAACACCCATATACCAGTTTTATTTATCTAAAGTAATGGCACAAGCAAAAAGAAAAGATAAAGCCAAGAAAAGAGTTGTAGTAGTTGAACCAGTTGGTCAAGTACACATCAAGGCTTCATTTAACAACATTATCATTTCAATTACCAACTCAGCAGGACAAGTGATCTCTTGGGCTTCAGCAGGAAAGATGGGTTTCCGTGGATCTAAGAAAAACACGCCTTATGCAGCTCAAATGGCTGCTTCTAATTGTGCTGCAGTAGCTGTAGAAGCTGGAATGAAAAAAGCTGATGTATTTGTAAAGGGACCGGGTGCTGGACGTGAGTCGGCTATTCGTACTATCCAAAACTCAGGTATTGAAGTATCTTTAATTAAAGATATAACACCAATGCCTCACAATGGATGTCGTCCTCCAAAGCGTCGTCGCGTTTAATAATTTTTTGTGTTGAGTAATTAGTAATTATTTTCTCAACATTATTTTTTCACTTAATTAATTACTTCATTGGGCAATAGAGGCTCAATGACTTTTAAAAAAAATGGCTAGATATACAGGTCCCAAATCCAAGATTGCACGTCGTTTCGGTGAAGCAATTCTAGGACCGAGCAAAGCATTAGCTCGTAAAAATTATGCTCCAGGAATGCACGGTAAAGGAAAACGTTCAAAGGTTTCTGAATACGCTTTGCAATTAAAGGAAAAACAAAAAGTTAAATATACTTATGGTATATTAGAGCGTCAGTTCGAAAATTTGTTTCACAAAGCCGCTGTTAAAGAGGGTATCACGGGTGAAAACCTTTTGAAATTGTGTGAATCTCGTCTTGATAATGTCGTTTATCGTTTGGGAATCGCTCCTACTCGTCGTGCAGCTCGTCAATTGGTTATTCACAAGCACGTTAATGTGGATGGAGAAATTGTAAATGTGCCATCTTACTCTTTACGCCCAGGACAATTAATCGGTGTTCGTGAAAAATCTAAATCGTTAGAAGTTGTTTCTAACTCATTAGCTGGACGTTCTCCAAAGCGTTTCAATTGGTTAGAATGGGACGGAGTTGAATTAGTAGGTAAATTCTCTGCTTATCCAGAAAGAGATCAAATACCTGAGAATTTTAATGAGCAGGCTATCGTCGAATTGTATTCGAAGTAATCATAATCTGTTTATTGCTATTTTTATTAACTATTAAGAGTACCTATAACGTTTTTTCAAGTTCATTTTAAGCTACGAAATATGTCAATATTAGCATTCCAAATGCCCGAGAAAGTTGTAATGGAAAAGGCCGATGACTTCCATGGGTTGTTTGAGTTCAAGCCACTCGAAAAAGGCTACGGTGTTACCATTGGTAACGCACTTCGTAGAATTTTACTTTCTTCACTAGAAGGTTATGCGATAACAAGCGTTAAGTTTTCTGGTGTTTTACACGAGTTTTCTGCCATAGAAGGTGTTCACGAGGATGTATCTGAAATTATCTTAAATCTTAAAAAAATTCGTTTTAAGAAAAACCAAGATATCTTAGATAATCGAGTAAATATCAAAATTAAGGGTCAAACTGCTTTCACAGCCGGTGATATCGCAAAGTTCACTCCTTATTTTACTGTTTTAAATCCCGATTTAGTAATCTGCAACTTGGATTCTTCCAAAGAATTAGAAGTTGAATTGATTATTGAAAAAGGTCGTGGTTATGTACCTGCTGATGAACCTCGTGCAAACGAATTGTCAATTGGACATATCGCCATTGATGCTATTTACACACCAATTAAGAATGTGAAATTTAGTATCGAAAATACGCGTGTTGAGCAAAAAACTGATTATGAAAAATTAGTTTTAGATATTGAGACAGATGGTTCAATTCATCCAGAAGATGCTTTGAAAGGGGCTGCATATATCTTAATTCAACACTTTATGTTGTTCTCCGATCAAACCATGACTTTCGAAACTCCAAAGGCAGAGGAAGACAATATCGTTGACGAGGAGTTATTGCACATGCGCAAATTATTGAAAACTTCTTTAGCTGATTTAGATTTATCTGTTCGTGCTTACAATTGCTTAAAATCTGCAGATGTTCGTACTTTGGGTGAATTAGCTAAATTAGAAATATCAGATATGATGAAATTCCGTAATTTTGGTAAGAAATCTTTAACTGAATTAGAACAACTAATCGAAGAAAAGGGTCTTACTTTTGGAATGGATGTTTCAAAATATCGTTTAGACGAAGATTAAAATTTAAATAAAAGTAATAGGTGATATGGCCTTCTGGTCGCATTAACCGCAGCCCATGGGCTTTTAACTTACGAATTAATACAATGAGACACGGAAAAAAATTCAATCATTTAGGAAGAACTTCCTCACACAGAGCAGCTTTATTATCCAATATGGCATCCTCTTTAATTTTGCACAAGCGTATTGAAACTACTGTAGCGAAAGCTAAAGAGTTGCGTAAATACGTTGAGCCAATGATTACTAGATCAAAAGCTGACAGCACAAACAATCGTCGGGTTGTTTTCTCTTATTTACAAAATAAGGAAGCCATCAAAGAGTTGTTCGGAATCGTATCTGAAAAAGTTGCAGATCGTCCGGGTGGATACACTCGTATCATTAAACTAGGTAATCGTTTGGGTGATAACGCGGAAATATGTTTCATCGAATTAGTAGATTTTAACGAAACTATGCTTGCTGCAGCTGCAGAGAAAGCAACCAAAACACGTAGAAGTCGTCGTGCTACAACTAAAAAAGAAACGGGTGAAGATGCTCCCGTAGTTGAAGCGTCTTCTGCTGAAGTAGTAGAAGAGGTAGTTTCTGCTGAAGTAGTAGAAGAGGTAGCGCCTACGGAGGTAATAGAAGAAGTTCCTTCTGCTGAGGTTGTAGAAGAATCACCGGCTGAAGAGCCTGCTTCTGAGGAGCCGAAAGAAGATAAAGGAGAAGACGCTTAATTTCTCTCTTTTACTGATTTTAAAGGGCTTCAACTATTTGTTGAAGCCCTTTTTTTGAATAAAAATTTATAAATTTTCTTTTTATTTTATCATCTCTTATGAAAATTAATGAATTAAGCCCAGCAGTTCTACTCCTACAAGACGGAACTCTTTTTCATGGTAATGCCTTAGGGAAAAAGGGCACACATGGCGGAGAAATTTGTTTTAATACCGGCATGACTGGTTACCAAGAGATTTACACGGATCCTTCTTATGCCGGACAAGTCATTATCAATACTACTTCCCATATTGGTAATTATGGTGTCAAGTCTCAATCAGAAAGTGAATCAAATAAAGTTCAAATAGCTGGTATGGTTTGCAATGAATTTGCGACCGTTCATTCGCGTGCGACAGCGGATGATTCCTTACAAGATTTTTTTGTGAAAGCGGGTATTGTAGGTATCTCTGGGATAGATACAAGAGCTTTGGTAAGGCATATTCGCACGAAAGGCGTTATGAATTGTGTAATTTCTTCTGAAATTTTTGACACTGATCAACTCACTCAAAAATTGAATGAAATTCCATCTATGGATGGTCTTGAACTTTCTTCTCAAATTTGTACACAAGAAGCTTATTTTTTAGGTGATGAATCAGCATCGTTTAAAGTGGCTGTGCTAGATTTAGGAGTAAAGAAAAGTATCTTAACTAACCTATCTGATCGCGATTGTTACTTAAAGGTTTTTCCGGCAAAAACTTCTTATGAAGAAATAGCAGCTTGGAATGCAACAGGTTATTTCGTATCCAACGGTCCCGGTGATCCCTCTGTTATGTCTTATGCTATAGAAACGGTTTCAAAGATGCTAGCTTCTGACAAGCCCGTTTTTGGTATTTGTTTAGGACATCAAATTTTGGCACAGGTTTGTGGTCTTTCCACATACAAGATGCACAATGGTCACAGAGGTCTTAACCATCCTGTTAAAAATTTAATCACCGGTCTTTCTGAAATCACTTCTCAGAACCATGGATTTGCTGTTAAAATGGAAGAGCTCAAAAATTCTTCTATTGCCGAGTTAACTCATATTAATTTAAATGATAATACGGTTGAAGGCTTGCGCGTAAAAGGCAAAAAAGCTTTCTCTGTTCAACATCATCCAGAGGCTAGTCCAGGACCTCACGATTCTAGATACCTTTTTGACCAATTCGTTGGTTTATTAAGTTAAATAGTCTTTTCCAAATTAAGCCAAGTTCTTTCCTGTTCTTGGCTTTCTTTTTGAACTTATGCAGAAAAACATTCAGTCAAAGAATCAACGAATCGAGTCATTAGATTGGCTTCGTGGTTGTATGGCAATCGCTGTGATGCTTTATCATTTGGCCCTTTGGCTTCATTTTCCTATGGATGCTAGCTCCATTCTTGGTTGCTTAGGCATTTATGCGGTTTCGGTATTTTTTGCTCTCTCAGGCCTAAGTATGGTAATTGTGTACCATTCTTTTTTTTTATCTTGGAGACAAATCTTTGTTTTTTGGATTAGACGTATTTTTAGAATTTGGCCCCTGATGTGGCTATGTATTTTATTAGTTATGGTACATCCTAATTTTAACTTTGAAACGTTGGATGTGAACAATGTTTTATCAACTGCTACTACTTTATTTGCCTTCACTCAGCCGGCTAAATACTTTCTTACAGGCGCTTGGTCTATTGGGAATGAAATGGTCTATTATTTTTTAACACCTCTATTTTTTATGGCTTTTGCTTACAGGAAAAGTATTGGGAATTCGCTTTTTGCAACCTGCGGTTTAATTACATTATTTTTTGCTTTTTCTGCGTTGAATCCTCAAGTCAATTTAGCAGAGCAATGGGCAATTTATGTGAATCCTTTGAATAATTTATTTTTTTATGTTTCTGGGATTTGGCTTTATTATTCCTTCAATCAGCTAAAAGTAAGTAGGTTTTTAACTTTGAGTATGTTGTTTGCCAGTCTAGTTATTTTGATAGGAATGCCTAGTTTGGGGAATCAAATTCATTTGGTGACTGGTTGGAATCGAATCATTTACTCCGTTTTTGCCTTAACTTTGGTTTTAGCTTTTTATAAAAATACTTTTCAATTGCCTTATTTATTTCAAAAGTTGTTTCGAATTTTAGGAGAAAGTACGTATGGAATATATTTGTTACATCCCATCGTTTATTCCTATGTTGGACTAATTGCAAAAAAAATGGGCCAATTTTCTAGCCCACTTCTTTTCCTTAGTACCTCTGTTATTACAATCATCCTTGCTTATTGCTCCTATATTTTTATTGAACAACCTATGATTAAAATAGGAAAAAAATGTACAAGCTAATCCTATTAATCATTAATACGATAACCAAATAAATGATGTTGTTTAATTTGTTTAGCCACGATTTTTGGAACTAAATTTTCCCAATCTCCGGATCCATTCTTTATCATATCTAATACTTTATCCGTATGAATGGTGAGTAATTTATCATCATACGCCTCGATATCCTTCAACTTTTCATTATCAATCAAATATTGATACAATCCTTTTAAATGAGGCGTCGGCTCAAAGCTATTTAAATTAATTAAATGACCTTCATTATCTAAAGTTGGGTATAAATACAATTTTATTTTTAATCCAAATAGGTTCGCAAACGCTGTCATTATGCCACCTGGGATAGCTGCATAATGTTTTTCATCAAATATATATTCCAAATTTGGCATTCCCATGATTAGAGCCATGCGGAGTTTAGTAAACTGACCTAAATAGGCAACCAATTTAAAATATTCGTGGAAATTTGAAATCAAAACTGTTTGACCTAATGAACATAAAATATCTACACGATCCAAAAAGTCTTTTTCATTAATGTGTTGCGTACCATCGTCTAAATTTCGCAAGGTTAGTTCAGACACGATACAAATTTTATCATCGTCTACATCTTCTTCATTCTCAAATTGCGTTAAACCTTTTTTTAACATATCTGAGAAAATATTGGTAACAGGTCTAAATCTGCCTCTTATGGCCACGATGTGTTTTTTAGCGAGTGCATCATAGGGTTGCATCACATTTCCATCAGGCCCGAAAACCGCTGCTTTAGCAAAACCATGTTTTACTAAATACAGTGACATTAATCGGTTATCCACTTCTTCGAAATCAGGACCCTCAAAACGAATCATGTCGATTTCAATTTTATCAGTAGATAAATCATCTAAAAGAGAAAGCAATAATTTTTCAGGATCTCCGTGGTAATGATAACAGCCATAAATCAAATTAACTCCAATGGTTCCTAAAGCTTGTTGCTGAAGAATGTTGTCATTGTCTAGCATATTGACATGTATGACCACATCATTGAAGGGGCCACTTGGCTTTAGTTGAAACCGTAAACCAATCCAACCATGAGCGTCGTTTGTCTTTTGATAATTCAATGCTGAAACAGTATTAGCAAATGAAAAAAAACGTTTTTCATCTGCTTGGTCGACCAATCGTACTTGAAGTAATTTATACTCCCTATTCAACATTTTCATCAATCGGGGTTCGCAGACATATTTTCCGGAAGCCTCTTCTCCGTATATCGCATCAGAAAAGGCCATGTCATAGGCAGAAATCGTTTTGGCAATGGTACCGGAAGCGCCTCCCGCTTTGAAGAAATTGGCGGCTACATCTTGTCCTGCACCAATTTCAGCAAAGGATCCATATATAGTTCGATCTAAATTTACTTGAAGTGCTTTTTGTTTCGTCCCAATGAATTTTATTTTGTTTGACATAGACGAAATGATTTTAAGTTGATTACTAAGGCATTAATGGCAAAGTTATATAATTTAACAACTCATTCTCCTGTTTTCTTGAAAATATGCAAAAAATCTAGTTGGATTTTGGCCAAATTTGATTTTTGTGAAACATCGTTAAGCCGGCCATCGGACTTTCGCTGATTATTCCAACTTGAATTTGATGCTTTTTAAGTACCTTTTTTAAAATATCAGAATAATAAAATGCGACAGATCCGGTGAAGTGTATTGGAACATTTTTCACCTGTGAATATTTTACCAAATAAAGCTGCACAAATGCGTCAAATGATTTTTCAATGATTCGATAGCAAAATTCATTTTTGCGATGATCAAAAAGAAACTTCGAATAGGACGCAAACCACCGGTTGGGAAATTCTACTTTGTAAGCTTTTCCAAGAATGTCTAATCGGCTTAGGGTTCCATACCGTTTAATGAATAACTCTCGAATATCAGTCGGCATTTCATTGTGAAGATAAGCGAGCAACAGACTTTTCCCTAAATGTCCACCACTGCCTTCATCACCCAACCAAAATCCTAAAGGAGGGATTTGTTCTGTTATTTTATTTCCATCGAAATAGCCTGAATTGGAACCTGTCCCTAAGATGCATGCAATGCCAGCCTCTTCACCTAAATTGGCCTTGAGCGCTGCCACTAAATCATTTTCGACAACAATGGTTGTGGATTGTAAAAAATGTGAATAAAAGAAATCTCGAATGACCTCTTTCATTTCTTCATTCGTAATCCCTGTACCATAATAGTAAATAAAATTAATTTCTTTGGGTTCGATTTTTTCAAAAATGCTTTGTTGTGCTTTACAGATTTCTGTCAGCGATTGATAATAAGGGTTTATCCCTTCAGAAAAAAAAGATTCAAAAGCAATGTCTGGACTGCTAATTAATCGCCATTCTGTTTTCGTGGAGCCACTTTCTACAATGAGTATTTTCATTATTTTAATTTTCCAATAGGGATGAATTTCTCAAAAACTTTTTCTGAGTGTGGAGCATCTGATAATTCCTCTGTAAGATCTTGTCCTGCCCAATGTTCGTAATGCTTTCCATTTTTCCACAGTTTTGATTGAGTCATATCATATACCAATCCTTGGAAGGCAACCCATATTTCGGGTTTGTCTTGGCCATTCCTTAAAGAAAGTTGAGATTTTGAAAATTCAGGTAGTTTATCCAAAAAACAATACATTTTTCACGAAACTAAATAAAAAGAATTAAAAGCCGTTTTATTGTTTATAATTTTTAATTTTACAACTCAAAATTTTCAAAGTATGAAAAAATATTTTGCTGCCTTAATCGGTATCTCTCTTTTTCTTTTTTGGTCATGTGGTTCTTCATCAGGAGGATCTACTCCAACACCTGTTGAACCCACAGTTGCAGAATTAATCAAAAAAACATGGACTGCAAGCATTGTTCTTTGGGATAATACCTCACAATATGATAAATCGGCAAGTACAAATATCACGCCTGGTTATGCTCAGTTTAAATTGGATTTAAGTTCTTCTAACGCGGTAACTCTCACAGAATTTGATAAAAGGGTATTTACTGGGACTTATTTATTGTCCTCAGACAATAGTCAATTAACATTGAAAAATTTAACAAGTTCTGAAGGGGCGCCCTCAGGAACAGATGGTACCATCGTTTTTAGTATCACCATGAAGCCAACAAGCAGTAAATTGATTTTAGAAACAACTACAGCATATATCAAAGCCAGTAACAAAGTGCTTAAATTGACATTGGTCAACCCTTAAGCTTGCAAATAATGGAGGACGCCTTTTCGGGGCGGCTTTTTCTTTTTATGGAAAAACGAACAGAAATTGGATCGATAGGCGAGTTTGGATTAATTAATAAAATCGCAGAAAATTTTCAAGAGTATCATTCTTGGACAAAAAAAGGTATTGGTGATGATGCTGCTGTGTTAGAATCATCAAATGCCTTAGTTGTAACAAGCACCGAGCTTTTTATTGAAGGAGTACATTTTGATTTGTCTTATACCCCTTTACAACATTTAGGTTTTAAATTAGTTAGTGCAGTTTTGTCTGATATTGCAGCAATGAATGCCTTGCCCGCTCAAATTACTATCGGATTGGGATTAAGCAATCGGTTCTCTGTCGAAGCAGTAGAATTATTGTATTCAGGAATCAAATTGGCTTGTGAAGAGTATAAAGTCGATTTAGTGGGTGGAGATACTACGGCGTCACCACAAGGATTAATCATTTCAATGACAGCCTTGGGGATGGTAGAAGAAGGTAATTTGACTACGAGAGATCATGCTAAGCCAAATGATGTGATTTGTGTTTCTGGAGATTTTGGCGCGGCTCTTTTAGGTTTACAATCTTTGGAAAGAGAAAAACAGGTTTTCTTAGCTAATCCAGAAATGCAACCTGAATTAGATGATAAAAGTTATGTAGTCATGCGACAATTAAAACCCATGGCAAGGTTTGATATTGTTCATGAGTTGGGTGCTTTGGGCGTCGTTCCAACTTCTATGATTGATTGTTCAGATGGATTATCTTCTGAAATAATTCATCTTTGTCAGGCTTCAGGTACTGGAGCAAGAATTTTCGAAAAAAATATACCGATTGATGACGAAACTTATTTGTCAGCTACGGAATTCAATTTGAGTCCTCTGACTGCCGCTTTGAATGGTGGCGAAGACTATGAATTGGTTTTTACTGTTTCTCAATCAGATTTTGAAAAAGTAAGCAAAATTGCTGATGTAACAGCTATTGGTTATATGACTGATATTCAAAATGAGCAGATTTTAGTGATGAAATCTGAACAAACGGTGGCTTTAACGGCTCCTGGTTTTGGACAATAAAACTATGTCAGTAGCGATTATGCAACCTTATTTTTTCCCTTACTTGGGATATTTTCAATTGGTTCAAGCAGTTGAAGACTTTGTGTTTTATGATGACGTTATGTTTATCAAAAAGGGATGGATTAATCGAAATCAGATTTTGATGCAAAATAAACCCTTTCTATTTACTATTCCGCTTGTAAAGCAAAGCCAAAATAAATCTATTCGCGAGACAAGCGTTTCTTATGGTTTAGATTTTCCTTCTAAATTTTTAACTCAAATAAGTTCTGCCTATAAAAAAGCTCCTAACTTTTTGGAAGTGTATCAATTGATTGAAAATGTACTCAAGGATCATCCCGAATCAATGGCAGACTTGGCAATTCGAAGCGTTGAAATGACTTGGAACTATTTAGGTTTAGAGAAAAGGTTTCATTATAGTTCTACCATGGGTTTGGTAAATTCTAATTGGGACAAAGCGGACAGATTGATAGCTATTACTAAATCGATGGGTAGCAATCATTACATCAATGCAAAAAATGGAGAAAGCCTTTACGATAAATCCTATTTTAAAAATCAATTTTGTCAATTGAATTTCCTACAACCTGTTTTACCTATTTATGACCAAGGGTATAAAAAACAGCTTGATTTCATTTCTGGTTTATCCATTATTGATGTGTTGATGTGGAATGATAAACCATCCATTAAAATGATGCTTTTGAAATTTGAACTAAGCTAATTTTCACAAATAAATTATTTTATATGTAAGTATTTTTTATTAAATTCACGTACTTTAATGTTTTCTAAAATTTAATAAATTAATTAAAGTGATTCTAAATTAATTTAATGAAGCGCCTTTTATTCAATAAATATTCTAATCGATTTCTTTCTAGATGGCTGATTCTAGGGATTGATATTCTCATCGTCATAGGTTCATTATTAACAGCTACCGTGTTGCGTAGAAATTTTGATATTTCTTTAGTCAATTTTGATTTATTAGAATTCAATTTAAAGTTATTAGTTTCCATTCGAATAGGAACTTTTTTACTTTTTCATACTTACAAAGGAATTATTCGTCATACAAGCATAGAGGACGCTATGCTCATATTAAAAGCAAATATTTTAGGGTCATTTTTAGCTGTTCTAATTTCCGTTTCTTTCCGATATTCTTTCCATTTGATAGAATTTGTTCATGATAGCTCGGCCGTTTTCATTATTGATTTTTTTATCAGTAGTTTTTTATTGATCGTACTTCGTTATATGACCAAATCGTTGTACCAATCTTTATTTGGGGAATTAAAACCTGCTGTTGGAGTATTAATTTATGGGGCAGGTTATTCTGGACTACTTACAAAGAATGTTATACAAAGTAATCGAGGTGTCAATTATCAAGTAATTGGTTTTATTGACGATAATGAATCATTGGTCAATAAGACGATAGAAGGCATTATGGTTTATAGTTTGCCAGATGTTTTACAGCGATTTATAGGGCAATACGATGGCCTTGAGGTAATTATGGCGATTAATCATATTTCAGCCGAAGCAAGACGGAAGATTTCAGATGTATTTTTAGGTAAAGGCGTAATTGTCAAAACACTTCCTCCTGTCGACAAATGGGTAGGTGGTGGATTTGAATTTGGGCAAATTCATAATTTAAAAATTGAAGATTTATTAGGCAGAGATGTTATTCAAATGAATAATCCAATCATTGCACAAGAGATCAACGGGAATGTTATTTTAGTAACGGGTGCCGCAGGTTCTATCGGAAGTGAATTGGTGCGGCAATTGATTACCTATTTACCATCAAAGATTATTCTAGTGGATCAATCTGAGACAGGTTTGTTTGACTTGGAATATGAATTATTAGAAATAATTCCAATTAATATGCAACTTTCTGTGATTGTTTCCAATGTTTGTGATGAACTTAGAATGTCCCGTATTTTCAAGGCCCATAAACCAACATTTGTCTTTCATGCAGCCGCCTATAAGCACGTGCCTTTGATGGAAAATAATCCTTATGAAGCTGTTAAGACCAATGTATTGGGTACAAAATTGATTGCAGATCTAGCTGTAAAGTATAAAGTACGCAAATTTGTTATGGTTTCTACGGATAAGGCCGTTAATCCAACAAATGTGATGGGGGCGACAAAGCGATTAGCAGAAATGTATACTCAATCCTTGAATTATGAGGAAAATGTAACTACTAAATTTATAGCTACTCGTTTTGGGAACGTATTAGGTTCCAATGGTTCAGTTATCCCTTTGTTTAAAAAACAAATTGAGAGAGGTGGTCCAATAACCGTTACGCATCCAGAAATCACTCGTTTTTTTATGACAATACCCGAGGCTTGCGAATTAGTTTTGGAAGGAGCAGCAATGGGTGAAGGTGGTGAAGTCTTTGTTTTTGACATGGGTCAATCCATTAAAATTGTCGACTTAGCGAAAAAGATGATTACCTTAAGCGGCTTAAGAATTGATAAGGATATTACTATTAAATATACAGGACTTCGTCCGGGTGAAAAACTATATGAAGAATTATTAAATAATGATGAAAATACGAGACAAACACATCATGCAAAAATTCTCATTGCCACCGTCAATACCCATAGTTTTGCCTATATGGAGCATCATTTAAATGATCTTTCCAATTTGTTGGAATTGGGGATTAACAATCACATCGTCTCAAAAATTAAGGAAATAATCCCAGAATATAAATCAAATAATTCTGTGTTTGAAAATTTAGATACAATCAAGGTATCCGTAAAAAATAACCATTAAAATTCAATTCTTTTAACGTACTTTTTGCTGGCCCAAATTGAGAAAAGGGTGAAAGCAATTGCTCCTACGATGTCTATGGTGTAATGTATATGTTGGAACAATAGTAAAAAAATCAAAATAAGAGTAAAAAGAACCGCGATATTTCTTTCTAATTTTGTGGGTAAAAAGCTACAAATGAAAACCATTGTGGCCGTATGGCCTGAAAAAAACAAATCTTTTGTTATCGCTAAATTTTCTCCGTAAATAAATATTTCAGCCAAAGGGTCATGTAAAACGATTAAATCTATTGGTGGATCTAAAGGAATGCAGTAAATAGTTAAAAATCGCAATGATGTCTCCAAATTAAAAGCCCAGGCAAACCATAGGAATTTTTTAGGCTCTTTTAGTAATTGAAAAAGTAAATAAATAACACCTACGTATATGATGGAAAAAATCGGATATGAAAAGTTGATGGATGGAATTTGATTCAATACCCAGTCATTTAATTGAATGCCTTTTCTTTTCTGAATCCATTGGAAATAATTATCCGCTTTGATTGGGAAAATTGAAAAGTAAAGTAAAGCAAATATGAAATTCCAACGGAAGGAGACCTGCTTCCACGCTAGTGACCAATTTGTATTTATGGAATTAATGAAACTTTTCAAGTCTTATCAGAGTTTATTGATAAATTTGGGATTGCAAAACTACAATAAAATCAATTAATCTAGAAAGTTTAATGAGAAAAGCAGCCATCATTCTTGGAATAGTAATAGGATTCTTTCATTTTTCGTGTGGGAAGTCGGTTAAAAATAAAATAAATACTAAAATGGAAAATCTTGAACAAGTTAGCACAGAACTTGATACAATTACCTTGGGCGCAGGTTGTTTTTGGTGCGTGGAAGCAGTTTATCAACAACTGAAAGGTGTAAAATCTGTTGTTTCAGGTTACATGGGAGGTAAAATTAAGCAACCAACTTATCGTGAAGTATGTTCAGGACTAACAGGCCATGCAGAGGTTTGCCAATTAATTTATGATCCTAAAGTGATTTCATTTGAGACAATTTTAGAAATATTCTGGCAGACGCACGATCCGACAACATTAAACCGTCAAGGGGCTGATGTGGGTACCCAATATCGTTCTGCTATCTTTTGTCATACAAAAGAACAATTGAAGTACGCCGAAAATTGGAAATTGAATTTGAATCAAAAAAAGGTTTTCCCGAACCCAATCGTTACTCAAGTATCAATGGCAGCCGAATTTTATTCAGCTGAAGATTATCATCAAAATTATTATCTTCAAAATGGAGAGCAACCGTATTGCCAAATAGTTATTAAGCCCAAAATGGATAAATTCTTAAAAGCTTTTAAAAATAAATTGCGCTAGAAACCACCTTTGTCGTAGAAGCTTCTTCTTCGGGAAATTTTAAGTTCTTGGAGTAAGGAGGATTTAACTCTCAGGTCGAAAGAATAATTACTTGCTCTGCCGAAAAACGGACTTGCTATCGGCGTCCAATTAAAATTCAATTCCCAGCAATGCAAATCACGGTGCACAGAAATATTGGTGTAAGTCAAACCTTTGTATTTGAAATCGTAGCCAGAACTTAAGGATAATTTCCATTTTTCCGTTAAACTCAGATCCCCTTGAAAGGACGTTCCACTGACTTCTTGCGCAGACGCCAATCCGGTTTTGTTCATGCTAAACTGATAGCTGAATGAAAAACTCCAAGGTATATTCCAATCTACATAATCTTCTAAATTATTGTTGATTTGTTTTAATTGTGCTTGTGAAGTATTATTACTTTCCTTAGGTTTATTTGCTCCTTTTGGGCTAAATCTTCTACTAACAGATAAATTAAATGCTTGTAATCTAGCAAATCCTTCTCCTTTTTCAAGCATTAAATCCGGTGTTCTACGACCCACATCGAAAAATAGTTTGTCTTTGACATATAAATAGGGATCTAAACTTCCTCCAATATTTATATCAAATTGTTGTACTCTTGAATTTGCATTGAAGCTTAAGTTAGAGAGTGCATATTCTTTGGCAAGTAAATTATAACTACCGTTGATTCCGAAATTATCTAGAATGTTTATTTTTTCAGATTGTTTCGTTGCTGTATCAGATTTGGTTTTTAATTTGGCTTGTAATGTGTTCTGAAGGCCAAATCCAATACTTCCAGATGCACTTCCATAACTAAGTTGGCGAGGGTCAAAAGTGCTAATTCTTCGGATGTCACCGATTTGTTCCACTCCCTGATTATTGATGAATTTTCTATTGTTGATCCGGACATCTTGATAGAATCCATAGGTTGGGTCAGAGTAATCGGGAGTATAACTAAGGCTCATACTAGGAACCATCGTATGTCTCAATGCTTCCAATCTTCCTTTTTTGAATCGTAACGTTCCGTACACCCTTGTATTCATACTAGCTGAGAAGGATATTTGAGAACTAAATTTAGGCAAACCTCGAATGGTATCAATACGGACAGTTGAATCCTTAGGCATATAAGTGTAGTTATAGGCTCTTGTGTACATATTGCCTGACCAGGCCACACCAGGGGTCAAATTGACGAATTTATTCAACTTGATATTGGGTAATGAAAGAGGAATGCTGTAATTAAATCTTGTTTGCGCTTTTTCCAATAAAATGGGGATAGTGTTTGCATTAACAGCCATAACCCCTGGAGGCAAGTCGCCTTCTTTGGTAGGCACAAATGGTTTGGGAATGGTTCCTCTTTCTGAATTGGAAGCTCTAGGATAAACATCAAATTCATACCGAGTGTAAGGGTCTGTAATTTGGTTACTAACACTAATGCCTCCTGAAAAATCTAATCCAATTCTGAATTGATCAATGAACCTATCGGTTAAGGATTTTTTTCTTTTGAATGGTTGTATTTGATTAAGTCCAAAATTGAATTCTGTTCCGGCATCAAAAACACGGGTGGAGGTATTTTGATTAATTCGAAAAGAAATTCCTGTTCGGATAGATTGTCCAATGTTTTTAGAATATTGTACGGATGATCCAATAGTGTTCGATAAATATTGATTGGCAGAAAAGGTATTGTATTGATTGTATGAGTTTGAGGCAATGTTTACAGAGGCTGAAAAGCTCGAATTTCCGAAGCTTCTTGGGCTGTGCGACCATTGTAATGCAAAGTCAGTTCTTGAGGTTGGAGCAAATTCATCGCCATTGGTATTCTTGTTGAAAGCCAAATTAAAACTTCCTGTATATCTATAACGCTTGTTATATTGTGAATTGGCGCCTAGCCCCCAACCTCCTTTTGAATATATTTGACCTGTAAAACGGACGCCAATATTTTCATTCATTGCCCAATAATAGCCGCCATCTCTCAAGTAAAAACCTCTGCCTGAAGGCTCCTCACCGTAGGTTGGAATCAAAATACCCGATTTCCCCATTTCTTTGGGCTGCGAATAAGGGAAAAACCCAAATGGCAAACCGATAGGTAGGGGGATATCGTTCAATTCTATGTTGAACGGCCCGGAGATAATTTCTTTTTTCCCCACCATTTTAATTTTTCTCGCACGAATATTGAAATGTGGATGGCTTAAATTACAAGTAGTATAAATCGCATTTCGAATATAGAGATTTTCGTATTCGTCTTTTTTGACATTTGATCCGTGTACAAAACCTTCCCCTTGCTGAGTAACAATTTCTTTAATAATGGCTCTTTTGGTTTTAAAATTATACCGAACCTCCTTGGAGTCATATTTGTCGTTGCCTTGTGTGAATACAGGCAATCCAATCTCTTTTTTAGTAGTTGAGTCGAAAGAACCTTTAGCATAAACTTCGTTTTTTGCCCAATCTAATCGAATAAAATCGGCTTCTAAGCTAATTTCGCCATATTTCACTTTTGCTCCCCCATACAAATTCACAATTTGTTTTTCTGTATCCAACACGGTTGAATCTATGGCCGAATAATAGACCGTGGTTTGTAAGTCTTGATTCTTATTCAAAGAATCTTTTTGGCTGATTTTTTTATTAATAGTATCAGATTTACTTATTCGTATGGTGTCAGCTTTGATGATTTTTTGAGAAAAGGCTAGGTTTGACGTAGCAAAAACCGTCATTATCAACAGAAGAATTCGATATGTAAGGGCTTTTCTCAAACGTTAATTTGCTTCAAAATTCATAGAAAAATAGCGAAATTGGTCAATAATATGATTATTTCACCCAACTATGAACGTGTGTTGGAATTTAAAAATTATATTTGTCTTTTATAAAAGAATACAAAATTACATTTTTGAGCGGTACCAATGTGTATTAATTCTAAAATAATGTTTACAATTAGGAAAGCTTTTTTTGGTGCAGTCTCTTTTTTGTTGATTTCTTCTGCCGTTTATTCGGCATCGGAACCAAACAAATCTGCTAAAAAGAATTTAGTTAGAACTATCTGTTTAGATGCGGGACATGGGGGGAAAGACCCAGGTTGCATGGGCTCCAAAGGTACTCAGGAGGGGAAAGTGACGTTAAAAATAATTTTGGAAGTAGGTAGATTGTTAAAAGAATATTTTCCTGAATTGAAGGTTATTTATACGCGTGATACGGACGAGTTCATTGAATTGAATGAAAGAGCTAATATTGCCAATCGAAATAAAGCCGATTTATTTATTTCTGTTCATTGTAATTCCGCGCCGAACAAAGGAGCTTTTGGAACAGAAACTTATACGATGGGTTTACACAAAACAGATGGTAATTTGAATGTTGCCAAGCGTGAAAACTCTGTAATTTTACAAGAGAAAGATTACCAGACTGCCTATAATGGGTTTGACCCAAGTTCGCCTTTGGCACATATCATGATGGCCAACTATCAAAGTGCCTTCATGGCAAGCTCTGTTAGGTTTGCCTCCAAAATTGAAAATCAGTTTTCTAAAGTTTACAACAGAAAAAGTTTTGGAGTAAAGCAAGCTGGTTTTTTAGTGATTTGGAGAACCGCAATGCCAAGTGTTTTGATTGAGTCGGGATTTTTGACAAATCCAGAAGAAGAGGAGTATTTAAATTCAGAATATGGTCAAGCGGAAGTAGCCGAGGGAATTGTCAGAGCCTTCAAACAGTACAAAGATGAAATTGAAAAATAAATTCACAATGTTTAAAAGCAATGAACTTAAGGTTGGATTTTTAGCGATAATCGCATTTTTAATCCTATATTTTGGATTTAATTTCCTAAAAGGAAATGATTTATTCTCCTCATCAAAAATCTATTATGTTGAATTTGATAATGTAGATGGTTTAACCTCTTCCAATCAAGTGGTATTAAATGGCATAGAGGTAGGAAAGGTCAAAAAAGTAGTTATTCAGCCTGAGAAAGCCAATAAAATTTTGGTCTCTTTAAGAATTAATAAAGATGTCATTATCCCTAACGAAACCAGTGCAATACTTGCAGATGGCGCACTTTTGGGTGGTAAAATCATTCGTTTGCAATTACAAGGCAAGTCGGATTTATCGGAAGGTTCATTTTTAAAGGGAGAGACGGAAATTGGATTAACCACATTATTAAAGGAGCGGGCCATTCCAGTAATTTCAAATGCGGATTCTTTGCTCATTTCTTTTCGTCAAATCAGTAAAAAATTTGAGAAAACTGGAACACATTTGAATGAATTATTAAAGAATTCGAATGAAACAGTGGTAGGTATCAATGGATCTGTGAATGGAATGTTAAATGAAAATAGAACAAATATTACGCAAATTTCAACTAATATGCGTGTTCTTTCAGCAAGTTTGATTGAAACAGAAAAGCAACTAAAACCATTGCTAAGCAAATTCAACACCATTGCGGATTCCCTCAATGCTTTGAAAATTGGGAAGACCTTGAACGAAGCTAATTTGGCTATTACAAGTGTCCAGAAAATTTTATCTGGAATTGAAAAGGGGCAAGGTTCTGCAGGTAAGTTAATCAAGAATGATAGTTTGTATCTTGAGTTAAATAAAACGTTAACTAATCTAGATAAATTATTATTGGATTTTCGTTTACAACCCAAACGATATTTAAATTTTTCCGTTTTTGGAAAGAAGGATACACCTTCAAGTAATCAGTAATTCTACAAAATATGTCAACCATTCAAGTAATTATTTCGGCATCTACTGAAGTAACAGAAATTTTAGTAGCCGAACTAGGAGAAATAGGATTTGACATTTTTGAGGATTCTGATCAAGGACTTTGTGCTTATTGCCCAGAAAATTTATTTGAACAAACTGCATTAGAAGAAATTATAGACAGGTATCAATTTTTAGGAGCTATTTCTTTCCAACAAAATCGAATCGAAAAGCAAAATTGGAATGAGGTTTGGGAGAAGAATTATGACCCCATTCGCATTTCAGACAAAGTCTTTATTCGGGCTAGTTTTCATGCTTCGGAACCTGGTTATCAAATGGAAATTGTGATCAATCCCAAAATGTCATTTGGGACAGGGCACCATGAAACGACTAGCTTGATGTCGGAAGGATTATTTGGAGTTGAATTAGCCGGCAAATCAGTTTTAGATGCAGGAACGGGCACAGGAATTTTGGCATTTATTGCCAAAAAATTAGGCGCTACAGTAGTAAAAGGTTTTGATATTGATGAATGGTCCGTAGAAAATTCTATTGAAAATGCTGCATTGAATAATTGTGAGCAGATAGAATTTACCCAAGGCACCATCCGTGAGCATTCAAATGAGGAATATGATGTATTGCTGGCCAATATTAATCGAAATATTTTGTTGGATGAGATGGCCGAATATGCTTTAAGAATTAAATCGAGAGGTCTTTTATTGTTAAGTGGATTTTATACGCAAGACATACCTAGTTTAAAAAAAGCGGCAGCTCAACAGGGTATGCAATTAATTAATCAAAGTGATAAAAATAATTGGGCCTGTTTGATTTTCATAAAGAAATAAAATTTTGTTTTATATTTTCTTTGATTTTTACAAAAAATCTTTAAAAAATCTTTAGTTTTGAAGGTTTTACTCATTGGATTTGGTTAGAATCCCAATTTGCTTAATGAAAATATCACCAAATAAACCGTTTAGGGTTGTTTATTCATTGTTATCTCACGAGTGTCTTGGATATTTATTCGAGGTATTTGTTGTACAATTGAATGATAAAAATCAATTGACTTGGGAATACCAAACTTTAACTTCAAGGAATTTTCATGAATTTGAAGTGGGTTTAGATGAAAGGGATGCTGCTGCTGTTAAGTTGATTGAAGGAATTAAGCCTGTTGTGATCTTTGAAAAGTTCAATACATCCAAGAGAAAAACCTTAGAAGAATTTTTTTTAAAAACCTTTGATTCGGAGAAAGGTGAAAAAGAAATTGCTGATGCGGTCATGTCTGTCATAGAAAAAAAACGATCGCAAATATTTGATTTAATTTGCCCTGATAAGACTTTATTTATCATGGGTAATGACGGAAATCCAATGCGTCAAGCGATTGACATACAAGCAGAACCAGTGGAAGTGTTATTTCATTTTATGCGAAATGAAGAAAACACGCACTACTTCCCAACATTGAAGTACAAAGGGAATAAATTAGAATTTCAATATAAAGACGCTTTGGTTCTTTCTGATGAACCCGCCTATATGTTGTTGAATCAGAAATTGTATCATTTTAAACCTTCATTAGAGGGGAAAAAACTTCGTCCTTTTTTGAATAAAAAATTTGTGGTCATTCCCAAAAATATGGAGGAGGACTATTTTAGGAAATTTGTTAAAGCTATGGTGGCGAGGTATCCCTTGCATGTCAAAGGCTTTGAGATTTTCAATACTGAAAAGAATTGTCAATATTTATTGACTTACGGCCCTAATTCCCCCAAAGTAGAATGGCTTGAAAAAAATAATTTGGGTACTAAAAAAGCAGCTGCCTTAGAAGCGGCAGACCGGTGGGTTTTTTCTTTAGCTTTTCAATACGGGAATAACCGTTTTCCTTGGGATGGTTTATCGGCGGAGGCGAATGTATTGTTTGAAAAAAAAGGGGACAGCTATGCTTTTCAAAAAATTATGCGTTCTCTTACAAAGGAAAAGCGTGCTTATCAAGTGCTAAGGAATTTAGGTTTAACCATAGAATTAGATGGTAAAGCTAGTTTGACAAGAGGAGAAGCGGTTCAATGGTTGACCTTGAATAAGCAAAACTTGGATCAATCAGGTTTTCAAGTTCAATTTAAAGGCGATGGTCAGGCACCAAGGTATTTCCTCGGCAAACCTGAAATTCAAATCCGAATAGGAGAGAAGTTGGATTGGTTTGATGTTCAGGCAATTATTTCTTTTGGAGAATTTCAGATACCTTTTGTGAAAATTAGACAATTGATTTTACAGAAAAAGCATGAATTTCATTTACCTGACGGATCCATCGCAATGATACCTGATAGTTGGTTTCATGATTATCAAGATTTATTTTATTTCTCTGAAACGCGCCCTGGTGATGATGGAGTGTATTTAAAAAGACAGCATTATCAATTGGTGCAGGAATGGGAAAACCAGGATTTGGTAAAAACTTCATTGAAAACTAAAACGCACAATGATTTATCATTGGTGTCAAAAGAGTTTCCTCTTCCTAAGAATTTCAAAGGTACCTTAAGACCCTATCAACTGGATGGTTATCGATGGATGCGAACAAGGCAGGCTGCTGGACTAGGAGCTTGTTTAGCGGACGATATGGGTCTAGGTAAGACAGTTCAGACTTTATGCTTATTGCAGTCTTTAAAGGAGCAAGGAGAGACTTTGCCTTCCTTATTGGTCATGCCAACCTCTTTACTATACAATTGGGAAATGGAGGCGAAGAAATTTACGCCACAATTACGCGTATTGGTATATAGTGGGCCTCAAAGAGAAAAATTGCAATTACAAATTGCAAAAGTTGATTTAGTCATTTGTTCTTTTGGATTGGTTAGATCAGATATCGATTGGTTTGAAAAACAATCTTTCTCTTATGTTATTTTAGATGAGTCTCAGGCAATCAAAAACCCTTTGGCTAATATTACCAAAGCCGTTCAAAAGCTAAATGCCAAATTTAGATTAGTTATGACGGGTACTCCTTTGGAGAATTCTACCATGGATTTATGGTCTCAAATGAATTTTGTGAATGCAGGTTTGTTGGGGACCCAACGATATTTTAAAGATCAATTTCAAGTCCCAATCGAGAAAAAAGCGGATTTAGAGAAAAAAAAGCGTCTTTATCATTTGATTAAACCTTATTTATTGCGTCGCGAAAAACGCCAAGTCGCAGCTGATTTACCGGATAAAATGGAGTCGATTGCTTATTGTTCAATGTCTGAAGAGCAAGAAAAGTTGTATGATAAAACGAAATCTTTTTATCGAGATTTGTTATTGAAGCAGATCAAAGACGAAGGGATTCAGAAATCACGTTTTTCTGTTTTACAAGGTTTAACTAAGCTAAGACAATTAGCGAATCATCCATCATTGTGCGAGGAGGCTTATGTGGGAGAATCGGGTAAAATGGAAGCGGTTTTGGAAAAATTAGAAACCGTTTTAGAACAGCATCATAAGGTTTTGATTTTCAGTCAATTTGTTCAACATTTGCATCTAATCAAAACGGAATTAGATAAAAGAGGAATTAATTATGCCTATTTGGATGGTAGCACCTCTGATCGAAAAGGGCAGGTAGAGAATTTTCAGAAAGCAGATGGGCCCTCTGTCTTTTTAATTTCTTTGAAAGCAGGAGGGGTAGGATTGAATTTAACAGCTGCTGATTATGTTTTCTTGTTGGATCCATGGTGGAACCCTGCAGCGGAGGCCCAAGCAATAGATAGAGCGCATAGAATTGGTCAATTAAAAACGGTTTTCACTTATAAGTTTATTTCAAAGGAAACGGTAGAAGAAAAGATTTTAGCCTTGCAGCAACGAAAATTGGATTTAGCTAATGACCTCGTAACTTCTGATGAAAGTATTTTACGTGCTTTGAGTGAAGATGAGGTATTTGATTTATTGAGTTAACTATTTTTATGATTTTACTTGTCCATCGATTTTATATCTTTCTGATAATTTGCCTATTGGTAGTTTATTACTCTACTTTTTTTATCTATGCGTTAAATGTTCCTAAATGGGATGATTTTGCTCTTATTCAAACAATAAAAGAGGTTAATTCTGTCGAAAGTTTAATAGATAAGTGCTTAATATTATTCAAGCAACATAATGAACATCGAATTTTTTTGACAAGGTTCATTGCTTTGTTGGATTATGTTATTTTTGGAAATTTAAACTTTGTTCATTTGATGTTTTTTGGAAGTTTAGGCCTAATTGGAATTTTCGTAATTTTTTTAAAGGTACTATATCGAACCATTCAAAATTATTTTGTGGCCTTAATAATCGCAATCTTATGGTTTACCTTAGCATTTTATGAAAATTCATTTTGGGGAATGGCTTCTATTCAAAATTTTTGGGTCGTAACTTGGGCTTTATTGATATTTTATAGACTTTCATTCTATTCAACTAATTTTCTTGTCGTTGGTCTCCTTGCATTGGTGGCTATTTATACAAGTGGTAATGGTTTATTATTGCTCCCAATCGTAGGATTATTTTTTTTAATTCATCTGAAATTTAAGAATTTAACTGTTTGGATTATTTTTTCTCTTTCAGTGATTGCCCTTTATTTTGGCAATTATTCTGCGCCACCTGATAATGCCCATCCCAACTTTCAAATCATAGACTTTACAAAAGGTGTCTTTGTTATGTCAGGTTCTATGGTGGAAGGTTTGCCAATTATTTCCAATTTTCATCCTCTATTATTCATTTTTGGAGGCTTGGTATTTGTTTCTTCCATCGTATTGATTGTTCAATTGTTGATTAAACAAATCATTCAAAAACAAGCACTCAATAACTTAGAAAAGTTTTTATTGTTAAGCTTGATTTTTTCTGTCTTAACAATTCTTTTAGTTAGTTTTAACCGAGTTGGTACTTATGGGGTATTTAGTTTGAACGTGAGTCGATATAAGATCTATTCTATTTTATTGATGTCATTATTAATTATTTATTTTTCTGACAAATTTCAATTATTCCATAAAATTCAATGGCAGGGGGGTATTTTATCTTTTTTTCTATTTTGGTATTTTAGTACGCAACACTATTTTTTAAAAAATGTAATAGATCAAAGGCGTTTTTTGACAAGTTTCGCTTTTAGTTTTTTGAATGATTCAGGAAACTCTTCTGAAGTGAGTTCAGGTAAAATTTATCAAAAACCTAGGCTTTTCTTGGATTTTGCTAAATCGTACCGGAAAAATAACCATACTAATAATCATATAGTGAATTTGGATAAAAACCAATCTTTACATGTGAAGAAACCAAATTATGAAAATCAGAATTTAAGAGACGAGGGTTTATATTTATTGTTAGTCAATGAAACCCACAGTTACGTTTTTCCTTTTATTCAGGCCAGGAGACACAGTATTAGAAACCTGTTCAATTATACTAGTTTTTTTGACAATTCGGCTGAATTAGATTTAAATTTAATTGAAAGCGATATTTTGCCGGGTGATTATGAAATGAAGCTGATTGACAATGATAGGATGACAGATTTTCAAAATAGTCATCTTTTGGTTCCAAAAGTTTTTATAAAGCCAATTAAAAAAAACTGGTAGAAAATTAGTTGCATTTTACCAAAATATTTTTCGCGACATCATGGCTAATGAAGATTGGTTCTTTCTCTTCAACTTTTAAAAATAAAGACCGATCAAATTCATTAATTTCTAATATAACGATTTTGGATCCAAGGCTTAAATTGAGTTTTGTTAGTAATTGAAGAAATAAGGCGGAATCTTTTGCCACGCCCATTAAAACGCAGTGTTTATTGGGTTTGATTTCTGATAAATGGGAATAGCCTAAGTCAGGCATAATTCCGTCTTTATTCGGTATTGGATCTCCATGAGGGTCAGTTTTCGGAAAATCTAAAAATTCATCCAATTTTTTGATTAATTCATCGGATTCAATATGTTCTAACTGTTCAGCAATTTCATGAACGGCATCCCAATTAAACCCCAATTTCTCTACCAAAAAAACTTCCCATAAACGATGCTTTCTAACGATGGATAAGGCTATTTTTTCGCCTTCAGTTGTTAAGCGAACCCCCTGGTATTTCTGATAATTGACCCATCCTTTCTCTGCTAACTTTCTAAGCATATCTGTCACTGATGCTGCTTTGGTTTGAGCTAATTCTGCTACCGCATTAGTTGAAATATCTTCTATTGTCCCCTCTGAAAGTCGATATATTATTTTTAAGTAGTTTTCTTCAGCAAGCGATGTGGACATATTTTTCTTAAATTGGATTCAAAAGTAGGATTATTTTTTGAATTTAATATTATTTTAATTTTTTTAAGATAATTAATTTAGGCAAGTCTAAAAATTATTTTTGAATAGTCGCAAATTGTATATACATTTGAAATTAAATCTATTTTCTATTATGTCAAAGGCTTGGCGTCAAGATAATTCAAAGAAATCCCTATCTGAAGTATTTGGTACAATACCAGTACCCCAAGGAGCGGGCTTTTGGAAAAATTTAAGAGCCTTTATGGGACCAGGTTTTATGGTGGCAGTGGGCTACATGGATCCAGGTAATTGGGCAACTGATTTAGCGGGTGGAGCACAATTTGGCTACACTTTACTTTCTGTTATTCTAATTTCAAGTTTATTTGCCATTTTGCTTCAACATTTATCGCTCAAATTGGGAATAGCAACTGGCAAAGATTTGGCTCAAGCCTGCGGTGATGCGTTTTCAAAACCTGTTGCTATTTTTCTTTGGCTTCTTTGCGAATTGGCTATCGCTGCCTGTGATTTGGCTGAAGTTATTGGCTCTGCCTTAGCATTAAAACTCTTATTTGACATACCTATATTGTATGGAATCGTAATTACCATTTTGGACGTCTTTTTAATTCTCTATTTTCAAAATAAGGGCTTTCGCGTGTTGGAATCAATTGTTATGGCCCTCTTGGCGGTAATTTCTTTTTGTTTTATTTATGAAATTCTCCTTGCTCAGCCACCATATGCTGAAATTTTGAACGGTTTAATTCCATCAACTTCGGTGTATGAGAATTCGGGTCAATTGTATATTGCCATTGGTATTTTAGGTGCGACTGTCATGCCACATAATTTGTACTTACATTCTAGTATCGTTCAAACAAGAAGTTTTCCAGATTCGAATTTAGGAAAGGGAAACGCCATTAAATATGCCACCATTGACTCTACTATTTCTTTAGGCTTTGCATTTTTTATCAATGCGAGTATTTTAATTTTGGCTGCTGCTGCCTTTCATTCGACAGGTAATAGTCAAGTAGGAGACATTCATGACGCTTACCATTTATTGGATCCGGTTTTAGGAAGTAAATGGGCAAGTACTCTATTCGCGGTGGCATTATTGGCTTCTGGCCAAAATGCTACTTTAACAGGTACATTAGCAGGGCAAATTGTAATGGAAGGTTTTTTAGATATCAAATTACCTGCTTGGGTTCGCCGACTGATAACAAGGTTGATTGCCATTTTACCGGCTTTTTTCGTGACTTGGTGGTGGGGGGAAAACAAGATTAATGACTTATTGATATTCTCTCAAGTAGTTCTTTCCATGCAATTGAGCTTTGCTGTAATCCCTTTGGTTTGGTTTACTAGTGATGAATTAAAAATGGGGAAATTTGTTAATCCACTTTGGTTAACTGTTTTGTCTTGGGCTATAAGTTTAATTATTTTGGGATTGAATTTATATTTATTGATCCAAATTTTTCAATAAGCACTTATTTGGGCATGTTTGATGTAATTATCTAAACCTATTTGTTTTGATTCTGTATATTGAACATGAAAATCAGGTGCTTTTATTCCCTCAATTAAGTTTATTTTTGCTTCAATTCGATATAATTCATCGATGAGTTTCGCCTCATGAAAATATTGAATCGTTTTACTGCCCCCTTCTACTAAAATGGATTGTATACCCAGTTCATAACATCGTTCGATAGCTATTTTGATAAATTCTGGACCAATATGATTACCTAATGCAATCCATTGTTTGTTATTTATTTGTTGATTGAAGGATTTGGTGAAAACTAAACACGGTAAATCATCCGTTAATATTGTCAACTCTTTTTTTAAATGCTCATTGGGATCTAATACTATCCGAATAGGTGATTCTCCATGCCAAAATCGAGTCGTTAAGGAAGGATTATCCAAGTTGGCAGTATTCGTACCTATTAGTATCGCTTGATGCTCAGAGCGTAATTTGTGGACAAATTTTTTACTAAGAACATTTGAGAATTGAACGGCCTCACCGTTTTTTTTCGAGATAAAATTGTCTGCCGAACAAGCATACTTGACAGTAATGTAAGGTCTTTTTTTTCTGTGAAAAGTGAAAAATTTTCGATTGATTTTTTCACCGATGTCGCTTAAAAGTCCTATTTCAATTTCTATGCCTGCCGCTTCTAATTTTTTAATTCCTTTTCCTGCAACTAAATTATTTGGATCTAAGTTAGCGATAGAGATTTTTTTGATTTGATGTTGAATAAGCAAATCTGCACAGGGTGGTGTTTTCCCAAAATGAGAGCAAGGTTCTAGCGTTACATAGACTGTGGCACCTTGCGCAGTTAATTCTTTTGGGATGGAATGCAATGCTTCAACCTCTGCGTGTGGACCACCATAATGTTGATGCCAGCCTTCTCCAATAACTTGATTTTCTTTTACAATTACGCAACCAACTAAAGGATTGGGTGCAACTTTACCAGCACCTAACTGGGCTAGGTCAAAGGCGCGTTGCATCCAATTCTTTTTTTTATTCATTAATCAATTGTGCCTTTTTTGGTGTCTCTTCTTGTGCTTTTTTATAATTGCTTGATAAATAACTATAAATAGCTGGAATGATATAAAGAGTTAACGTAGTAGAAAACAACATCCCTCCAACAACTGCAATACCCATCGAAACCCTACTTTGAGAACCAGATCCCAAGGCTAATGCAATGGGCAAAATACCTAATATGGTACAAAGTGAGGTCATGATAATTGGTCTAAAACGAGCTGAGGCTGCTACTTTTACAGCGCTATGTTTATCGAGTCCGCTTTCTTTTTTCTGGTTCGCAAATTCCACAATTAAAATACCATTTTTGGTTACTAAACCTATAAGGACAATGATACCAATTTGTGAGAAAATATTTAATGTTTGACTAAAATCCCAAAGGCTTAATAATGCTCCCGCCACCGCTAATGGAACGGTAAAAAGTATGATGAATGGGTCTACAAAGCTTTCAAATTGAGCAGATAAAATTAAATAGATTAATAATATAGCTAAGCCAAAGGCAAATAATAAGGAAGAGCTTGATTCTTTGAATTCTTTACTTTGTCCATCATAAGCCGTAGAGAAGGATACATCAAAGGTCTCCTTTGCGAGTTTGTCCATTTCATTCAACGCTTCTCCTAACGTTACTCCTTTCGCCATTTGTGCTTGAACGGTAGCGGCTACATATCGATTAAATCGATACAATTGAGGAGGTGTACTTTGTTCGGTTACTTTAACCAAGTTATCTAGTTGAATTAAATCACCTCGATTATTTTTAACGTATAGTGATTTTAAGTCGGTCACATCATTTCTCATAGGACGATCAATTTGTCCAATAACTTGATATTGTTTACCGTCCATAATAAAATAACCAAATCTTCTTCCTGATAATCCTAATTGTAAAGTTTGTGCCACATCTTGGATGGATATTCCCAAATTTTGTGCTTTGGAACGATTTATTTCAATTCTTAATTCAGGTTTCGTGAACTTTAAATTCACATCAGAATTTTCAAACTTTGAGCTTTCTCTTATTTTAGCTAAAAATTGGGGCATCATTTTTTTCAAACTTTCAAAATTAGATGCTTGAACCACAAATTGAACAGGAAGTCCTCCTCCTCCTCTTTGTCCTGTAGAAAGTGTAGGTTCCTGAATTAAAATAGCCTTTGCTCCAGTGAATTTTTTAATTTTTGGCTGTAATTCTTCTGCGATTTGTTGTTGAGTTCTTCTACTTCCTGGATCAGAAAGTAAGATTCTCATACTTCCTGTATTGTAACCTCCGTTTCCAAAAGGAGGGGAGGTGATGGAATAAACGGCAAGACGGTCTTTGGAAGGGATTTCTTCTAACAAAAATTTAGCCATTGCATCCGTATAAGCTAACATATAGTCGAAAGTTGAACCTTCTGGTGCTGTTGCATTGATACGTATAGAGCCTCTATCTTCCATCGGGGCCAATTCTGAAGGAATAGCTTCAAATTTAAAAAGCGCATAAATAATTCCAAATAAACTAAGCATCAATACCCAAGCTATCCATCTTACGCGCATAAATGCAGCTAGAGAATCTTCATAAGCATTCGTTAAGCCCACAAAAAAGGGCTCTGTAACTCTGTAAAACCAGGGTTTTGAATGATTTCCTTTTAATAATTTGGAACTTAACATTGGAGTTAGTGTTAAAGACACAAAGGCTGAAATAACCACGGATCCTGCTACAACAATTCCAAATTCCCTAAATAGTCGACCAGTAATCCCTTGTAAAAATATCACGGGAAGGAAAACCGCTGCTAAAGTGATGGTTGTAGAAATAACGGCAAAATAAATTTCTTTTGATCCTTCCAATGCGGCATCCCACGGACTTTTCCCTTCTTCGATTTTTGAATAAATATTTTCGAGAACTACAATGGCGTCGTCTACTACTAATCCAATGGATAAAACAACACCTAAGAGGGTTAATACATTAATCGAAAATCCAACAAGGTACATGAAAAAGAATACACCAATCAAACTGACCGGAATGGCGGTTAGTGGAATAATGGTAGATCGCCAATCCCTTAAAAATAAGAAAATAATGATTGTTACTAATAATACAGCAATCATGATTGTTTCTTGTACCTCTTCAATAGATTTACGTACGTAGCGAGTATTATCAAATCCTTCCTTCATTTCCACATCTTCGGGAAGTGTTTTACGAATTTGCTCTATCTTTTTATGTAAGGCATCTACAATTTGGATTTGATTGGATCCAGGTTGTGGAATTACCGCAATGGAAATCATTGGCGTTAAATCTCTTTTGAAAAAGGTTTTTTCATTTTCTGGAGAAAGTTCTGCGTTTCCAACATCGGAGAATTTAACGGCTCTCCCATTCTCTTCTTTGATGATTAGGTTGTTGAAATCTTCTACCGATGTAAGGCGTCCTTGTGTACGAACCGTTAATTCAGTATTGGCGCCTTCTATACTTCCAGATGGAAGCTCAATATTTTGTTTGGTTAATGCATTAGCAATATCAGGGGCAGTTAAACGGAAAGAAGCCAGTTTTTCTGGATTAATATGCAATCTCATAGCATATTTTTTCTCTCCCCAAAGTTGAACCGAACTAACTCCTGCAATGGTTTGAAATTTTTCTTTGATGTTTCTAGTCGCTAATTCATTCAAGCTCAAAAGACTTCTCGACTTGGAAAACACATTGATGTTATAGATTGGATTAGCATCTGCATCTGCTTTTGCAACTACCGGAGGATCCACATCTTTTGGTAGTAATGCCATCGCTCTGGATACACGATCTCGAACGTCGTTGGCAGCATCTTCTATATTAACCGCTAAATCAAATTCAACCGTAATGTTGGAACGACCATCTCTACTGGAGCTAGCTAAGGTTCTTACCCCTGCAATACCGTTGATAGATTCTTCTAACGGTTCTGTAATTTGGGATTCAATGATATCCGCGTTCGCTCCTGTATAACTCGTTTGAACCGTTACAATGGGTGGGTCTACGGACGGATATTCTCTGACTCCTAAATAAGTGTAACCAATTATACCAAATAAAATAATGGTAATTGACATTACAATGGCAAGGACAGGTCTTTTAATACTGGTTTCTGATAAAGAAGACATAGTTTTATAGGTTGTGACTTGGAATCAGTTCCAAGTGATGTTGTTTTGAATATGTTTTACTTAATTGTTCCCAAACTTCGTCAATGGATAATTCAGAAGCAGGACCTTTTGTATTAAAATAAATATTCGCAATGCCGTCTAATTCAAAAGCTCCGGAATATGATTTGTAATTTCTGAAATTTTTAAAATCGCCACAAAGCACCAATGCAGGAATTTTAAATGCATTCGCGCAATGCGTTGGGCCAGTATCGACACCCAAAAAGAAAGAAGCTTTTTGAATAATTTTCATGCTTTCCTCTAATGTTGTGCTTCCCACTAATGAATAAAATTTAGGATGGGAGAAGTTCATGCGGCTATTTATGCCAATTTCTATAATATTTATTCCCCACTCTGTGATAGCCCTTTCAATAATTTGTTTCCAATTTTCTTTAGGCCATTCTCTCTCTACGTCGTTTGATTGGTGATTAATCACCCAATAATCTTCATAGGGTAATTGAAGAGGTGTTTTGTTTAAATAAATCTGAGGATATCCCGTAATTTTACCTAAATCTGCTAACTGTGAAAAAACACCCAATAAATTATTGGAATGATAATAATTATCAATCGTCAAACTTAATTGGGACGCACTTTTATTGACCAGTTCTAGATGATAAAAAACATCTTTACGTAATTGATTCAAATGAAGATTGTAAAACAAGTGAAAGGGGTTATAACGATTTAAAAAAATACTCGTTAATAGGTTTTTCTCTTCAATTACTTGATGAATCAAAGGATGGTGTTCTAGCACTGCTTTAAAACTTGGTTTGATAATCCAAAATATTTTAGCCCCTGGATATTTTTGTAGCAAAGCTGGTAAAATAGGTTCAGATGCAATGATATCCCCAAAATGCTCGGCCAATAAAATACCGATTACTTTCGATTCAGGATAAATCAATTTGCATTTTACTACAGAAAAATAAATTTGAGTATAGTATTTTAAGGCCAAAATTAAATGGCTCAATTTGTTGAATTTATATTCCCAGAGTGATTTCTTTAAATAAATACTTGCCATTTAACTTGTTATTGTACTACCTCCTTAATTTCTACATCACCATCAGGTTTAACTTGAATGATCCCGTTGGTAATCAAAGTATCGCCTAATTTTAATCCCGATAAAATTTCAACGGTTCTTTCTCCTCTGGTACCCAATTCTACTTTCACAGGTACTGATTTGCCATTTTTAACTATAAAAACCTTACTTCCTTTCGATTCAGGAATAACGGCTTCTGTGGGTATTAAGATAGCTGATCCTTTAGATTTTAGAATCAAATTTACCTTAGCATAAGCTCCAGCCACTAATTTATTGCCCGGATTAGGACTTAAAGCTCTTATTTGCAAAGTTCTAGTTTGAGCATCAATTTTAGGATCGATTGCATATACTTTTCCTAAAAATATTTTTCCTTCATTTTCTGTTTCGAATTCGATCGTGTTTCCTTTTTTGATAGCGCTTGCATATTTGGCAGGAATTGAAAATTCTATTTTCGCAGGATTGGTATTTGTTAATGTTGCCATTTTTGTAGAAGGTGATATATAACTACCCATGCTCACGTACCTAAATCCAATTGTTCCCGAAAAAGGAGCTCTCACTGTCGTTTTTAATATTTGTGCTTTCAAATCTTCCATGTCAGCGGAGATGGTATTGACGGAATTAACAGCAATATCATATTCTCTTTGAGAAATAGCTTCTTTTTGAAGTAACACCTTTTGGCGAGCCTCATTGTCTTCTGCCAATTTTTTATTAAAACCTAATTTCTTTAAACGAGCTTGTAAATCATCATCATTAATTTTAAACAACACGGTTTCTTTTTGAACATTCTCGCCTTCACGTATATTTAAGAGAATGATTCTTCCAGCTATCTCTGAATGAATTTCAACTTCTTCATTGGGAAGAATACTTCCTGTTGATGTAATCATGTCGTCCAATCTTGTCGATTTAACAACGCTTACAACGACAGCTGTTTTACCTCCTTTTCCACCTTTGCCTTTTTCCTTCTCTTTTTTGGAGCCTTCCTTTTCGTCTTTTGAAAGAGATTTTTTGATTTTAGGATAAAATGCAAGTCCTAAAACTAAAATGATGACGAATACGCTAATGATTGTTTTTGTAATCTTGTTCATATTTTCAAAGTCAAACGGTTGATCAATTTGTCAAGTTAAAATTTATTTTTGATGCTTATGCCCTCATTTATAGGTTTTGCTAATTTATTTGTTTTTCCATGGTAAAAATTGGTCATTTTGGATATGATTCATCACAAAATGACTTTGTGCATTACCTATGTTTTTAATACTCGCTAACTTGTGTAGAATAAAGTTTCTATATTCATCCATGTCTTCTACCACGATTTTTAAAAGAAAATCGCTGTGACCTGAAACACAATAACATTCTTGTACTTCGCTCAAAGAAATCACATCTTCTTCAAATTGTTTCAAATAATCAGCGGCATGTTCTTTTAAGGATATGTCGCAAAAAACAGTTAGGGATTTACCCAGTTTATTCGAATTTAGTACTGCTTTATAACCTGTGATGACACCTTCTTTCTCCATTCGCTTGATGCGCTCATGCACAGGAGTTGCACTCATGCCCAAGCGTAAGGCCATTTCTTTATTTGACAGAAAAGCATCCTCATGCAAAAAGGCTAAAATTTGTTTATCAATGTCATCTATTTTGGCCATCTTCGATTTCGATTGGGGCTATAGATGCGCCGATAGAAATAATTCCATCAATTGTGTCTTTTCGCATATATTGCTCAAGTTGAACAATGTATTTTTCGTTTTTAGGAAACTTGATTTTTTTTAACACGACATAATTATGACCAATGATTGAACCAGAACTTTGTCCAATAGATTTGCCAGATTTAGAATCGTAAAAAAATACTTCAGCAAGTCCTTGCTTTATTTTTTGTCCCTTTTGGTTCAAAATTTTTGTCAAAAAATAAAAATTATGAAACGGGTAGTCATTGGATTGACGTATCGATATGGTTAATTCATAGTCTTTGGAGGCGTCTTTTATTTCAAAAGGGAAAATAACTTTTTGCTGCATCGGCCAACCAATCGTGGAAAACGAATTGGTTGCATTCATTACAACCCCTTCATCACATGAAATTAGCAATGTAGTTGTTACCAGTAAAAATAAAAATTGAACCAATTTTTTCATTGAAAATCAGTTAATTAAACAGTTGGATTGTTGGACCCCTCGGGGTTTCCTCCTCCAGGCCTAGGTTTAAATTTCTTTTTAAATTTCTTCTTAAATGGCTTTGGTGCTGCTCCTTCTGGTGAAGTTGCCTCATTAGGACTTTCAGATTGCGTCTTTGGTAAGTTATCTTTTGCCTGATTTGGATTAATAGACTTATTTTTATTTTGATTATTAGGGTTGAAAGCTCCATTAGGTTTAGGCCCTCTATTCGGATTTTCCTTATTCCGATTCTCAAAATTCCCCTTTTTGAAATTACCTCCAGGTTTAGATTTGCCGTATTTTTTGTCCATACGATCTAAATCTGAATTTAATTCTGAGGCCTTCAATTTTTCAATAATGGGCGCGTCCGGATTTAGATTCTCGAAGGATTCAGGAATAATTCCCTTTTTATTAAGTTCAATAATTTCAGCTACTCGATCACAGGCAACAGGTATCCAAATACTCTCTTCCCCCACTATGCCAAACCACATCATCCTTTTGAAGATATCTGTTTTTTGAAGAATGGCATCTCCTTTTTTCGTTTTTAATCTACCTTCTATGGTTGGAATCCCTTTGAGAGCATCCATATAGGTTTCTAACTCATAATTTAAACAACATTTTAAGCGACCACACTGCCCGCTCAACTTTACGGGATTCAATGATAAATTTTGATACCGAGCTGCCGATGTCGTTACATTTTTGAAATCAGTTAACCAAGTTGAACAGCATAATTCTCTACCACAAATTCCGATTCCACCTAATCTGCCGGCTTCTTGACGCAATGAAATTTGTTTCATTTCTACACGAATTTTAAATTCATTCGCAAGAAGTTTGATTAATTCTCTAAAATCCACACGGTCTTCAGATGAATAATAAAAAATTGCTTTTGTACCATCCGACTGGAACTCCACATCGGAAAGTTTCATGTTCAATTTTAACTCACCTATGATTTGCCTTGATCGATATAAAGTCGGCAAATCTCTAGCAAGAACTTGTTCATGTTTCTCAACATCTTTATCAGTTGCTAATCGAACAATAATTTTTAAATTATCGTCGTCTTTGATGCTTTTTTTCAATAATTGTAAACGAACCAGCTCACCTTGCAAGGAAACTACACCCAAATGAATTCCACTTGTTGACTCAACCATTACAGAGTCGCCCGTATGTAAAACTAGTTGATGGGTATTTTTCAGGTATTCCTTACGTCCTCCTTTGAATTTCACTTCAACTACATTGTAGCGTTGAAATTGAGGAACGTCGAGGTCAGAAAGCCAATCAAAAACGTTCATTTTATTGCAGCCGCCTGAGCCACAACCGCCATTACTTTGGCAGCCTGAAACAGCTACTCCTCCTGGAACTAATGCTTTGGAACCACAAGATCCCGTTGAACACGATTTACATGCCATAATTTATGTATGGAAATCGGATGAGCGATTAAGATTGAAACCTTAAAACGTCTAACCCAATATCTCTTCTAAAGTTTTTACCTTCAAATTGTATAGATAGTGCAGCCTTTTGAGACTTCTGTATGGCATTTTCTAAGGTATTTGAAGTTCCCGTTAAAGCCATTACGCGGCCTCCTTGGGTAATTATTTTACCATTTTCATTTTTTGTACCAGCATGGAAGATTAATGCATCTTTTACATTTTCCATTCCAGACACTTCGTCGCCTTTTCGGTAATCTTCAGGATAACCTTCTGCGACCAACATTGTGGTGACAGCAAATTGATCATTTATTTCTAAAGATTGTCCTTCCAACCGGCCATGGGCAGAGTCAACTAACAAAGATAGGAAATCTGATTTGATTCTTGGCAATACCACTTCTGTTTCGGGATCCCCCATTCTTGCATTGTATTCAATGACGTAAGGTTCCCCTTCATGATTCATCAATCCAATGAAGATAAATCCTTGATAAGATATACCTTCCGATTTTAAACCTTGAACTGTTGGTTCAATAACCTTCGTTTTAACTAAACTCATGAATTTTTCTGACGCAAAAGGCACTGGCGAAACAGCCCCCATTCCTCCAGTATTTAGTCCTTCATCATTCTCACTAATTCTTTTATAATCTTTTGCTTCGGGTAAAACAACATAATTTTCACCATCGCTTAATACAAAAACCGATAATTCAATCCCTCTTAAAAACTGTTCGATGACAACCTTTTCACTAGCTGCACCAAATTTTGAGTCATATATCATTTCGCCAAAAGAATCCTGAGCTTCTTTTAAATTTTGAGCAATAATAACTCCTTTTCCTGCCGCAAGGCCATCTGCTTTGAGAACAATCGGGAATGCTTGTTTTCTTAAATATTCCATTCCTTCCTTCGCGCTAGTCAAAGTAAATGTCCTTGAATCTGCTGTTGGAATACCGTATTTATGCATGAATTTTTTGGAAAAGTCTTTGCTGCCTTCTATTTGAGCACCCTCTTTTCCTGGCCCTACAATACCTACATGCTTTAAATCTTCTTGTGATTCAATAAAATCTCTTATGCCCCTGACTAATGGCTCCTCTGGCCCAACGATCACTAATTCAATTTTCTTTTCACGAATAGTTTGCACAACCGACTCAAAATCATTTACTCCAAAAGGCAAATTTGTACCTATTTCGGCAGTTCCGGGATTTCCTGGGGCTACAAATAATTGATCCAATAATTGACTTTGGGATATTTTCCATGCAAAAGCGTGTTCTCTACCTCCTGATCCCAATAATAAAACGTTCATAAATGGAAATTCTAATTTGCTAATTCACTCAAAAATTTAATTCTCATTAAGCGAAGTTCTTCCTCGCTTACATCTTCTATGTTGCAATTATCTAAAGCTTCTGCAATATTATCTGTATCAGCAGACATAAAGTATTCATATATTTCTTCCTGTTTATCAGGTTCAATGACTTGGTTGATGAAATAATCTAAATTCAACTTCGTTCCTGAATAACAAATCACTTCAATTTCCTGAATCAAATCACTCATGGAAAGTTCTTTTTGTTCAGCTATGATATCTAAATCAATTTTTCTATCGACCTGTTGAATAATGAAGATTTTAATTTTTGACTTATTAACGGTCGATTTTACAACCACCTCTCTAGCCGTTTCTATTTCATTTTCTTCTACATATCGATTTATGACATCAATAAATGGCTTACCAAATTTGACTACCTTACCCATTCCAACCCCATTGATTTGGGCCATCTCCTCTTTATTGCTAGGGTAGGTGGTGGCCATTTCTTCTAAAGAAGGGTCTTGGAATATAACATATGGAGGTAAATTTTTCTCTTTTGCTATTTTTTTACGAAGATTTTTTAACAACTCAAACAAGGCATCATCGTAAGCCTTTGCAGTGATGCCGCCTGCATCATCATCTGATTCAGCAGGTTTACCTTCTAGCTCATAATCGTGATCTTTAGAGAAGGTCAAAGGATAAGAATCTTTCAAATATTCTTCTCCTTTGGCGCTTAGTAAAAGAACTCCATAGTTTTCGACATCTTTATCCAACAATCCGTAAATACATACCTGCTTAATGAACGAAATCCAAGGAGATTTAATCTCATCTTCCGGGTTTTCTTTTTTGGCCTTTACTTTTAATTTTTTCTTTTTTGGTATTTCATTGTCCTCATCGTGTTGTAAATCATCCTCATTTTCATCATCTTCATCCTCTTTTACTATATTCCAAAAAGGGATTTTACCTTTACCAAAAACGGCTAACTTAGACTGTCCATAACTTTCTATGTACTGGTTCATTTTGCCTTCCAAAATGTCGGCTATGTGTTCTGCGTCAAATTTTCCTCCTGTTTGTTTGACAGCCTGTAGAACCCATGAAACTTCCTCCTCTGATTTATAAGTAGGAGTTGGATGTAAACAATTATCGCAAAAACCACAATTGTCGGCCATGTATTCTCCGAAATAATTCAATAATTGTTTTCTTCTACATACTCCCAAATTGGTATAAAAAACCATTTCATTTAAAAGCAATTTGGCATTTTCTTTTTCTGTAAAAGCTTTGTCTTTATTGAATTTGTCTAATTTTAAAATGTCGTCATAGGTGTAAAACAAAATACACGTTCCATCTAATCCATCTCTTCCTGCACGACCTGTTTCTTGATAATAACCTTCCAGTGATTTAGGTGCATCATAGTGAATGACGAATCGAACATCTGGTTTATCAATTCCCATTCCAAAAGCGATGGTTGCAACCATTACCTCCACTTCTTCATTTAGAAACGCTTCTTGGTTCAACATTCTAACTTGAGGTTCTAAACCCGCATGATAGGGGAGGGCTTTGATACCATTCACATGCAATAACTCTGCAATTTCCTCTACTCTTTTTCTGCTTAAACAATAGATAATGCCAGCTTTACCCGAGTGCGATTTGATAAATCGGATGAGTTGTTTGTCAATATCATTTTTGGATCGAATTTCATAATAAAGATTCTTTCGATTAAAGGTCGATTTGAATACATGTGCATCTTCAAGATTCAGTGTTTTTTGAATGTCTTCCTGTACCTTGGGGGTAGCCGTTGCAGTTAATGCAATTATGGGCAAATTTTCATTGATAGATTCAATGATGCCTCTTATTTTTCTGTATTCTGGTCTAAAATCATGCCCCCATTCTGAGATACAATGTGCCTCATCGATGGCAACAAAAGAAATTTTCGCTTGTTGAAGAAAATTTAAATTATCTTGTTTGTTTAAAGATTCTGGCGCTATATATAGTAATTTAACCTCTCCTCTCAATACTTCACTTTTAACCTTGTTGATTTCTGCTTTGGTTAAAGAAGAATTTAAAAATTGGGCATTGACACCAAATGCGATTAATTGATCAACTTGGTTTTTCATTAAGGCAATTAGTGGTGAAATGACTATCGCTGTCCCTTCCATGACAATTGCAGGCAATTGGTAACAAAGTGATTTTCCTGCCCCTGTTGGCATCAATACGAAGCTATTATTCCCTTTAAGGACATTTTGAATAATGAGTTCTTGCTCTCCTCTGAATTGATTAAATCCAAAGGTTTTTTTGAGTTGCTCCTTTAAAACATCGCTGGAAATTGAACTATACATATTTATTAGGCCGTTTCAAAAATGAATAAAATGTTGTTTGTCTTGGTTATCTTTGAAGTCAAAAAACAATCTTAAATTGAAATTAAGCAAAAATATCCAATCCATAGCAAAAAAAGTTTTAAGCCAAGAGGCGGAGGCAATTTTAAAAGTAAGTAGATTAATTGATTCTGAATTTGAAGCTTGCGTGGAATATCTTTTGGCTCAGAATGGGCGAATCGTTTTTACTGGAATAGGTAAGTCGGCGATTATTGCTCAAAAAATTGTGGCTACCATGAATTCTACAGGAACTCCTGCGCTTTTCATGCATGCTGCCGATGCTATTCATGGCGATTTAGGGATGATACAACAAGGAGATTCTGTGATTTGTATTTCAAAATCTGGGGATACTCCTGAAATTAAAGTCTTAGTTCCTTTGATCAAACGTTTGGGTGTTTGTTTAATCGCCATGGTCTCTAACCGAAATTCGTATTTAGGCCAGCAATCTGATTTCATTTTACATGCCTTGGCTGAATCAGAAGCCGATTTAATTAATTTGGCACCAACTACTTCCACTACGGTGGCCTTAGCCTTGGGAGATGCTTTGGCCGTTTGTTTATTGGAATGCAAAGGTTTTACTGCGCAAGATTTTGCTAAATATCACCCTGGTGGAGCTTTGGGTAAACGGCTCTACCTAAAAGTGGTAGATATTTATCCACAACATGGCTTTCCAAAAATTGTACCGAAGGCTAGTATTCAAGAAGCTATTCACGAGATTTCTTCCAAACGTTTAGGAGCGACCGCCGTTATCGATGGTCATGGAAATTTAGTTGGAATCATCACGGATGGAGATGTGCGTAGAATGTTAGAATCACAATCAGATTGGGCTAATATACCTATTCAACAAATGATGAATTCAAATCCTAAAACAATTGAATCAGAGGCCTTTGCAACGGAAGCTTTGGCATTGATGCAATCTAAAAATATCACTCAGTTGGTAGTAATGGATAATAAAAAGGCCGTGGGATTTATTCATCTGCACGACCTTTTAAGAGAGGGGATTGTCTAGATTACCCCTTTTTTCAGCTATTTAATTGGATTATATTTAAATATCAATGGAATTTTCAAATAGTACAAACTCGGTAAAGCCGAGGGAGTTTACGTTTTCTTATCGCATTCGGTTAGAGGATTGAACCAGCATTTCGTCTTTACGGATCAATCGATTGGCAATCATATTGGCCAAAAGTGCTGCCACCAATGCATAAAAACCTAAGTCGTAATGACCATTGATTGTTGGGTCAAACAAAGGCATTGTTTGTTTGAAAATGATGTAAAAAGTATAAGCCATTGTAATAGCTATCAGGACTGAATTGATCAATCCCAACGTCATTTGTTTGATTCTATTTTTGAAAGAAAATAAAATTCCAACACTTAACACGCAAGACGCGATGATAAGCCCTAATAAAACATAATGTGTGTGTGTAGACACCTCCTTAGCATTCAGGCTTTGGGTCCATTGAGTAATGAATAATTGAATGGATTGGCCTTGAGTGCCTTCTTTAGCCCATATGGGCAAACCTGAGCAAACTAATATTTCAGCAATAATGACGATGAGTAAAAAGAGGGATTGTGGGCGTTGAATCATGTTATTTCTTTATTTTTTGCGAAAATAAGCATTTTTTTGATACAAATCAGCAGCAATTTTTGCTGAAGATAAACATAATGGAATTCCGCCGCCTGGGTGCACGCTGCCACCTACCCAATAGAGATTTTTGATTGCTGGTCGGTAATTGGGATGTCTTAAAAATGCCGCAAACTGGTTGTTTGAGGCATTACCATACAATGCGCCCCCTGAGGAGGATGTTCGTTGCTCAATTTTAATGGGGTCTAAAATATCTTCAGCAATCAGATGTTCTCTGATTGAATATCCTAAAATTCTTGACACCTTGTCTAGCACTCGTTCTTTGGTTAAAAGAACAAGTTCATCCCAATTTTGTCCCTCATTAGCAGGAGCGTTAATCAACACAAACCAATTTTCTGAATTTTCAGGGGCATCTTTTTTTTCTAGTTTGCTGGAAATGTGAATGTAAACAGTTGGGTCTTCAGATAAACTTTTCTGTTTAAAAATAGCTTCAAATTCTGACTGGTAGTTGTCTGAGAAAAAAATGTTATGAACTCCTAATTCATCAAAAATTTTGTTCATTCCCCAGTAAAAAATAATACCAGAGCTAGACTTTTCTTGGTTTAAAAGTTTTTTGGGTGCTTCCACGTCGGGTAGTAATTGAAGATAACTAGGGCGAATATCTGAATTACTTGCTATGGCATCAAAATGAAAATCACCTTTGGAGGTACTTAGCCCTACCGCGGTCGATTCATATATTAATATCCGTTCGACGCCCGTATTAAAGTGGAAAATAACACCTAAATCAAGCGCTAATTGATAGAGCGCATTGGTTATAGCAATCATGCCACCTTCCGGGAAAAAGGCACCAATATTGTATTCTAAATGTGGAATAATGGATAAAGTAGCGGGTGTTTGGTAGGGGTTAGAACCATTGTAGGTGGCATATCTGTCAAATAATTGCACCGTTTTTGGATTTTTGAAAACAGTGGTATGATACTGATGCATTTTGGAAAATAAACCTAAACGAGGAATGTTTAAATAACCCATCAATGCTTTTTTACTGGTCCATGTTCCGATTTTATGTAAAGAACTGCCTAAAAATAAATCGCTGATGATGTTGTACTTCTTTTTTAGTCCTAAAAGAAATTTCAAAGTCGACTTTTCATCTTCTCCTAGTGTAGACGCAATTGCTTTGGCAGTTTCCTGAGCTGATTCTAGCGTTGATAATTTCGTGCCATCCTCCCAAAAATATTTACAGATTTCAGGTAAACGTTGATAGTTAAAATATTCCCTAGGGTTCTTCTCTGCTAGTTCAAACAGTTCATCTACTAAGGTAGGTAAGGTGAAAAGAGATGGTCCCGCATCAAAGCGAAATCCGTCTTTTTCAATGGAGCTTAATTTTCCACCTGGAAATGCATTTTTTTCAAAAATTTCAACTTTTTGATTTTGGCATACCAAACGAATGGCAAGAGCCAAGCCCCCAACACCTGCCCCTATTACCCCTATTTTCGTATTTTCATGCATTTTCATTATTTTTAAAAGCTTGAAAAAAAAATAATTATTTTTCAAAAAGTTGCAAAAAGACAAGTTGGCAAATTTGTACACGCTGTACATTTGTATCACAATTAGGAACAAAACCACTAAGAATTTAAATTGTTTGATTAATTAATCCTAACCTTAAATTTAATACCTAACCCCATTTTAAAACGTTGCCTAACCCTAAAAAATTAAAATAGATTATTGCTTACCTAACCAAAATTTTAAAACGTTGCCTAACCCTAAAAAATTAAAATAGATTGTTGATCACCTAACCAAAATTTTAAAACGTTACCTAACCATAAAAAATTAAAACAGATTATTGCTTACCTAACCAAAAATTTAAAATGTTACCTAACCCTAAAAAATTAAAATAGATTGTTTTTTACCTAACCAAAATTTTAAAACCTAACCCAACCCTTAAATTTAGCCTAACCCAAAATCAAAACCTAACCCAACAATTTATTTCTAAAGGTGCTCAAGCAATCGAGCACCTTTTTTGTTTCTACTCATACATTTTATAAGATGGTGTGGAGAAAAAACGCTAAGAGACGCTTCGACAGGCTCCGCAACCGGAAAAGAGAAAAGAGGAAGATAGAAAACAAAAACCTATTACCTCGTACCTATTACCTCTTACCATTACCTCTTACCTATTACCCCTACATCATACATCATTTTTGCTTCTCCCGTACTATTTCCGTAATTTTATTCAAATTTTTCAAATACCATCAATTTAATATGTTACGTACACATACAAACGGCGAATTAAGATTAGAACATGTTGGACAAGAAGTTACTTTATGTGGTTGGGTTCAACGTTCAAGAGATAAAGGAGGGATGATTTGGATTGATCTTCGTGACCGTTATGGCATAACTCAATTGATGCTAGAAGAGGGTAAATCTACTCCTGATGCTTTAACTTTGGCTAGAAGTTTAGGCCGTGAATTTGTGATTGAGGCGACAGGTGTTTTGGTGGAGCGTTTGGCTAAAAATGATAAATTGCCAACAGGTGATGTTGAATTAAAAGTAAAAGAGTTAAAAGTTCTTAATCCAGCTAAATTACCTCCATTTATGATTGAGGATGTTACGGATGGTGGAGATGATATTCGTATGAAATATCGTTATTTAGATTTAAGACGTAATCCTATTCGTGAAAGTTTACAGTTAAGACATAAGGTAGGAAGAGAAGTAAGAAATTACTTAGATGCACAGGATTTTATTGAAGTTGAAACTCCCGTATTGATTAAATCTACTCCCGAAGGAGCTCGTGACTTTGTAGTGCCTTCGCGCATGAATCCAGGCGAGTTTTATGCTTTGCCACAATCTCCGCAAACATTTAAGCAATTATTGATGGTTTCTGGTTTTGATCGATATTATCAAATAGTGAAATGTTTTAGAGATGAAGATTTAAGAGCTGATCGCCAGCCGGAATTTACTCAGATTGATTGTGAAATGTCTTTTGTTCAACAAGAAGATATTTTGAATATGTTTGAAGGATTGATTCGTCATTTATTTGTTCAAGTGAAAGGTTTGGATATCGGTGAGGTATCTAGAATGACCTACGCACACGCAATGAAATATTATGGTTCAGATAAACCAGATATTCGATTTGACATGAAATTTGTGGAATTAAAAGGGGATGGGATTGATTTGACTTCAGGAAAAGATTTTGCGGTATTTGATTCAGCTAGTTTGGTTGTAGGTATTTGCGTTAAGGGAGCTGCTGAGTATACACGGAAACAAATAGATGAATTAACAGATTTCGTTCGTCGCCCACAAATTGGAGCAAAAGGATTAATCAACTTACGTTACCAGGCAGATGGTGCTTTAAAATCTTCGGTGGATAAATTTTATTCGGAAGAAGATTTGAAAAAATGGGTAGAAGCTTTTGGGGCGGGAAAAGGGGATTTAATTTTGATCTTACCTGGTGAAGGGGATAAAGTGAGAAAGCAATTGAGCGAGTTGCGTTTAGAATTGGCAAATCGTTTAGGATTGCGTGATCCAAATAATTACAGTGTGCATTGGGTGGTTGATTTTCCTTTATTGGAATACAGTGAAGAAGAAAATCGCTGGTTTGCCATGCACCATCCATTTACAAGCCCAAAACCGGAAGATATAGCGTCTATGCAAGCAGGAGATTTGGCTAATGTAAGAGCTAATGCCTATGATTTGGTTGTGAATGGCGTAGAAGTAGGTGGTGGCTCTATTCGAATTTTCCAAAAAGATTTGCAATCCAAAATGTTTCAAATTTTAGGATTTACGGAAGAGGAGGCAAAAGCACAATTTGGGTTTCTATTGGATGCCTTTGAATATGGCGCTCCACCGCACGGTGGTTTGGCCTTTGGTTTCGACCGACTTTGTTCTTTGTTTGGCGGATCGGAGTCTATCCGTGATTTTATCGCTTTCCCTAAGAACAATGCCGGTCGTGATGTCATGATTGATTCTCCTTCTCCATTGGCTCAAGCTCAATTGGATGAGTTAAAAATCAAAACCAATTTGTCAAGTTAAAAATCATAATGGAATACGGGACTTTCCCATTCTCCAGCTGAAATATTTAATACTTCTTTAATTTCGCCGCAGTGAATGTCAAATACCCACCCATGTAAGTGTGGGTATTTTTCTTTTGCCCAAGACTTTTGAACAATACTTGTTTTGGCTAAATTCCTTACTTGCTCCGCTACATTTAATTCAACTAAATTATTGAATCTTTCTTGTTCATCAGGGATGGCTTGAAGCGCATCATAATTTTTCTCGTACACTTCTTTGATATTTCTTAGCCATTTATTGATTAAGCCATAATCTTTATTTGTCATGGCCGCTTTTACACCTCCACAATTATAATGCCCGCAGACAATGATATGTTTAACTTTTAATACTTCCACTGCATACTGTAAAACGGACAGTAAATTAATATCCGTATGAACCACTAAGTTGGCAACATTTCTGTGAACAAAGATATCTCCTGGATCAGCGTGTGTAATTTCCTCAGCCGGAACCCGACTATCAGCACAACCGATCCAAAGGAACAAGGGATTTTGATCTTTAGCAAGTGTGTCAAAATAATACTCATCTACTTCTAGTTTTTCACTAGCCCATGCTTTATTACTCAATAGTAATTTTTTGTATTCTTTCATGTTATTTCTTTTTAAAATCTATTTCAATTCCCCTTTCAGGAGCGGTAGTGATAAACTCTTTTATTAAGAGGTTGATGTCGTGGTCAATAAAATGAGCCTTTGATACATCGATGTAAACTGTTTTACCGGGTTTAATTTTCCTTAGAGTTTCTTTCAAAGCAAGTTTATGCAAGAAGGTGACATCTTTTTGAAACTTAATTAATATTTCATTGTCTTTTTCAAAAATAGAAAATACAGAGCTGTAATTGGTGTAAACTACAAATATTAAACCTACGATGGTTCCTATGAATATTCCCCAAAGTAAATCGACGCCCACGACCACCAAGATTGTGATTACGAATGGTATCCATTGTTTCCAACCCTCTTTAAATACTTTCTTTATTTCTTTGGGATGAGCCAATTTATATCCGGTGTACAAAAGAACGCTTGCTAAGCATGATAAGGGTATCTTATTAAGGTACAATGGAATTGCTAAGATTGCGCTCAATAATAATATTCCATGGAAAAATCCTGATATTCTGGTTTTTCCGCCTGAATAAACATTGGTGGAAGAACGCACAATAACAGAAGTTATGGGTAAACCACCTAGTAAACCACTACTCAAATTACCGATTCCTTGGGCAATTAGTTCTTTGTCAGCTGATGCAATCCGTTTTAAAGGGTCTAAGGCTTCTGTAGCTTCAAGTGACAATAACGATTCTAAACTTGCCACAATTGCTAAGGTTATAGCAATGGTATAAATTTTAGGATTAGTTAAAAAGCTAAAGTCTGGAGCAATCATTCCATTTTTCAATGCTAGCCAATCGTTAAAAATCGGCAGATTAACCATATGATCTTTTGAATCGCCTAGAAACCAAGTAGGTTCCCCAATTTCCAATAATTGGTTGATTCCTATGCCTACTAAAACAACTATCAAAGAAGCAGGTAAGACTTTCAATAGCGCAATTTTTTCAGAAAAGGCATTCCAAGCAAATAAAATAACTAGGCCAATCATTGATATAAGGATAGCGCCTGGTTTGAAAATGCTAAAGGATTGGATCAATTCAGTAAATGTGTTTTGTCCATCGGATTGGAAAAATTCAAATTCGCCTATGAAATCTAAATCATCTCCTAGTGCGTGAGGAATTTGTTTTAAAATAATAACTATTCCTATGGCTACGAGCATACCTCTGATGACAGACGAGGGAAAAAAGCTGCCTATTTTCCCCATTTTAAAAATTCCTAAAACTATTTGAATTATTCCTGCTAAAATGACGGCTACTAAAAAGCCGGGAAAGGAGCCTAAACTCGTAATTGAGTTCGCAACTATGATGGTTAATCCAGCGGCAGGGCCACTGACAGAAAGCTCGGAACCCGATAGGAGTGAAACGACCGTTCCTCCAATAATACCAGCAATTATTCCGGATAATAATGGTGCACCTGATGCCAATGCAATACCAAGGCAAAGGGGCAATGCTACAAGAAATACGGCTATGCCAGATTTCCAATCGCCCTTAATAAAGGCGGTTAAATAGTGTTTTAAATACATTAGATTTTAACTGTTATAGAATGAATTGATCCATTGAACTATGAATAGTTAAAGTCGGGAGGACTAAAAACTTGGTTGTAATATGCGTCTGAAATGTCGAAGTTTGACAAGTGATTTTTCAATGTATTTTCGTCAAAAACAATAGATGAATAGCGAAAATAACCGGCTTGTAATTGCTCAAATCCGACAACTTCATCTTCATTTTCGTCTTCTTCGCCAATAAATGGAGAAGTATATTTGTTATGGAAATGGGAGTGATTGGGGGAGGTCTTCTCTGAAATAGTAGTCTTAACAAAATTGATTTTGTGATTCATTTTACTTTGATTAGCAATTTTAGCTAAAGAAAGTCCACCGATTAAAATCAATGCCAAAAGGAAAACGAGTAGACTCAAATTTTTCATGGCTTTAAATTAATCAAATTTTTGTGGATTTTGGTAAATAATTTTGGATTGAGTATCGCGTTCTTGGATTAAAATACCTTCTTGTTGATCAAATTTGTCTTTCCCTAAACGCCATTCTTTTTTCAATCTACCACCTGTTCCTTTTTCATGAAATTCTCTCCAACGCCCAATTTTAACACTATCGTCCAATTTTCCTTCTTCTTTGATCAATCCATTGGGAAAAAAACATAAGTATTGACCTGTCACTTTTCCGTAAACTCTTGGAATGATTTCCTTGATTTTCTTTTTATCATCATCATGATAAGTAATCGTTGACTCTGAATGAAAACCGCGTTTGAAATATTGTTTGTTTTCTAATTCAAATTCAGGGCCGTAATTTTCCCAACGGCCGTCCTTTGCGCCCATATAGAAAAATCCTTGTTCCACTAAGACTTGATTGACAAATCTTTTAAATGGTCCATGGCAAATTTGCGCTGACTTATTGTCTTTCAAAGAGCTGTTAACGATTCTTCGTTGCGATGGGTCAAACCACCAAATTTCTTGATTATATGGACTTACTGCTTCGTCTTCGACGTATTTTACGACATTAATTTCTTCATAAGTTAATCTATTTCCACTCCCGTATTCTCCTAATCTTCTTTCTGTCTTGATTCCTTCGTATTCATCTTTCAAGACAATTTTCTTTTTGATATTTTTCGCAAGCTTGGCGGTTTTAGAGCCTAAATTATTTAAACCCATTTCGTCTAAAAAGGCCTTGCTTTCCTTTTTCCATTCGGCACTTTCACTTTTTAGTTTCTTCACTTGGTCCATTTGTTTTTCCAAACCTGTATCCAATCTGCCGCCAAATAAGCCTTTCGCTTTGACAGTGGTATCGATTAAAGGTTTTTTATCAGAAAAAACCGCTTTGTTTTGAGCGATAACTGAAAATGAGGAAAGTAAAAATAAGTACAGTAAAACAAAATAGTTATTTGCCATGTGGTAGGGAACGTCAATGTTTCAAAAAAATTTCCCAAAAATAGGAATTAAAATAATTAGATAAGGTAGTTTATGTATTTTTGCATGATTTTGTACAAAAATGGGTATTTAAAAAATAAAAATCGTTGGAAAAAGAAGCTAAGATTTATATTGCTGGGCATAGAGGTATGGTGGGTTCGGCTATTGTAAGAAAATTACTTTCAGAAGGGTATTCGAATTTAATATGTAAGAATTCTGAGGAATTGGATTTAAAAAATCAAGTAGCTGTTCAAGTTTTTTTTGAAAAAGAGCAACCCGAATATGTCTTTTTAGCAGCAGCGAAAGTGGGGGGTATTGTTGCGAACAATACTTATCGGGCAGATTTTCTTTATGAAAATTTAGCAATTCAAAATAATGTAATTCATCAAGCTTATTTGAATCGAGTTAAAAAGCTGATGTTTTTAGGATCCTCTTGTATTTATCCCAAATTAGCCCCGCAACCATTGAAAGAATCTTATCTGTTAAGTGGATTTTTAGAGCCTACCAATGAACCTTATGCGATTGCAAAAATAGCAGGGATTAAATTGTGCGAGGCTTACCGAGCGCAATATAATTGTAATTTTATCTCTGTGATGCCTACTAATTTATATGGTCCTAATGATAATTATTCCTTAGAGAACTCTCATGTTTTACCTGCTATGATTCGTAAGTTTCATGAAGCTAAACAACAAAATAATCCATTTATGGAACTTTGGGGCTCGGGCTCTCCAATGCGTGAGTTTTTGCATGCGGATGATTTGGCGGAGGCTTGTCTTTATTTAATGGAAAATTACAATGAATCAGAATTAGTCAATATTGGAACGGGTGAGGATGTTACCATCAAAGCTTTGGCAGGATTAGTTCAGAAAATTGTGGGCTTTGAAGGTGAAATCCACTGGGATGCCAGCAAACCTGATGGTACACCAAGAAAACTCATGGATGTTAGTAAATTACATGGTTTAGGTTGGAAACATAAAATTGCCTTAGAAAAAGGTATTGAATTAGCTTATCAAGATTTTTTGTCTAATCCTTCAATTAGAAAATAATGGAAGAAAAAGATGAGTGGTTTAGTGCTTGGTTCGATTCCCCCTATTACCATATTTTGTATGAAAAGAGAGATGTAGACGAAGCAGAAGAATTCATCAAAGCTTTACAATCTAAATTATCTATTCCCGCCAAAGCCAAGGTTTTGGATGCGGCTTGCGGAAAGGGCAGACATGCAAAAACCTTGTTTGACTTAGGCTTAAAGGTTTCTGCTTTTGATCTATCTCCTTCAAACATTGAACAAAATAAATCGCTTGAAACAGATGGCTTGGATTTTTTTGTGCATGATTTAAGAAATCCCTTGCCGATGGTCAATCACTATGATGCCATTTTCAATTTCTTTACAAGTTTTGGTTATTTTGATGATCAACTTGAAAATCAAAAAGCCTTTTATGTTTTATCCAATGCACTTAAAAAGGGAGGTATTTTGGTAATGGATTTTTTCAACCCAATAGCTGTATTGGCTAATCTTGTCAAAAGTGAATCGATTACAAGAAAGGGAATAAAATTTGCTATCAAGCGCTGGGAGGAGAAGGGTTATTTGTATAAATCAATAGATTTTGAAGATAAAGGAGAACAGTTTCACTTTTTGGAAAAGGTAGAATTGATTTCTAAAAATGATTTTATCGCTTACGCAAGTGTTGCGGGGCTACATTTAGTTGATTTACTTGGTGATTATCATTTGGGTTATTTTGACGAAAAAAATTCCCCTAGAATGATATTTTTCTGGGTTAAATAATGGAATCATGGAAGAATTTAATGCGCTTTTGACAAAAGAAATAGATCCCGGCACCTTCCGAACTTCTTTGACAAAATTGCCCTTTGATTTTTTACCTCAACAAGAAGTTCTCATAAAAGTCAATTATTCCTCTTTGAATTATAAAGATGCCTTGTCTGCATCTGGACACAAAGGCATCACTCGTAATTTTCCACATATTCCTGGCATTGATGCTTCAGGGACGGTGGTTAGCGACACTTCTGATACTTTTCAAATCGGTCAAGAGGTATTAGTTACGGGTTTCGATTTTGGAATGAATGCGCATGGAGGTTTGTCTGAATATATTTCAGTGCCAGCTAATTGGGTACTTCCTGTGCCTCAAAATCTAAGTTTGAAGGCTGTAATGGAATTGGGTACTGCGGGTTTAACAGCGGGGATGGCTGTAAAAGCATTGCAAGAAAATACTATTTTGCCTGCCAAAGGTGATATTTTGGTGTCTGGAGCCACAGGAGGTGTTGGGATGATTAGTGTTCTTTTATTGAAGCATTTAGGTTATTCTGTCGTAGCCTTGACTGGCAAGGAAAATCAAATAGATTTGCTTCATTCACTGGGTGCGGATCAAGTAATTTTGCGGGAGGAATTTTTGGCTAATCAAGATCGAGCCTTATATGCGATGCAGTTTGCTGGCGCTATTGATTCTGTTGGGGGAGAAGTTTTGGTGAAAACACTCAAAAGTTTACAATTTGGAGGCGCTGTTGCTGCCTGTGGAATGGCATCTAGCGTGGATTTATCTCTGCAAATTTATCCATTCATTTTGCGTGGAGCTCGTTTATTAGGAATATATTCTGCCGACTCACCCATAGAATTTAAAAAAGAAATTTGGAATAAATTCAACACAGAATGGAGAATTGATACCTCCAAAATTGTACAAGAAATCAGTCTAGAAGAAGCCCCTTTGTACATGACTAAAATGTTGGAAGGAGCTTCTTTAGGAAGGAATTTGGTTAATATTTTATCACTTTAACTGCTTTTGCGTTTATTTCTGGTAAGCGAATGAAATAGGTGCCGGGTGTTAAATGAGAAACATCTAAACTTAGGGTGTTCTCTGTTGTATCGACCTCGCATAATTTTGCAATATGCGTTTTGCCTTGTAAGTCAATCACTTGAACTTCAAATGTGTTAGCAGTTAATCCTTCTGGAATTCCGATTTTGAGGAATTGGCTAATAGGATTCGGGAAAATACTAATTTCTTTGTACGGGTTCTCCTTTTCAGTGGCAAGAATACTTACATTAATGATGTCAGAAGAAGCTAAACACCCATTTATATCTTTTAATTGTACATTATAGCTTCCCGATATGACAGGAATATACTTAATTGAATTGGCATTTGGAATCGTGGATCCGCCCAATAACCATTGAATATTATTTCCGTTAGAAGTGCTTAAAATTCCCTGACTATACGAAATAAATGGCGGAATAGGTGTGCTGAATTTCAAATCTAAGGTATCCGATAAGGCTGGGCAGGTACCTGAAAAACTTCCTTTCACAGAATATTTCCCTGATAAACTGGCTGCGAGAGTAGTGCTTGTAGCACCTTTGATATCTGCACCATTCAATTGCCATTGAAATAGGGTCGATTCATTGGAATTTGCTGTAATGGTAACGCTAGGTTGATCTGAAGTACAAACTGTTTTTTTGCCACTTGGTGTTATTTTAACTATTGGAGAAGTATTGGTTTTAACTGCCACTTCCACTCTTGGACTTGCACAATTATATGACCTCAATTTCATATCATAAAAATAATAATAACCTGATTGGATTCGATTAGAATCGTACAAAGCATCATTCATTTTAATGATATTAGCAATTTCATAAGGGTAACCTATATTTGTCACTGCATTAGCTGTGTCCTTTAACGTTCGGTTACTTCGATAGATGCTCGCACCATTGTAACATTCTTGCGTAATGGCATAAGTTCCCGCCGCAGGGAATGCCAAATTCAGTTGAACGACCTGCCCAACGTCATTTTTGTCATCTGATATTTGATCAGTTACGTTAGCGGGGAAATTTTGTTGAATCCTCGTTGCGGTTAATTCTCTAACAGAGGATGATACTTGAAGGCCCGTTTTGATATCGTAAACGCTAAAGACAATTGTTCCAGAAGTGCCTACATAAATACGTGCACTTTCTAATACAATTGGAGATTTTACTTCAACAATTGGCATTGGGCCAAAATTGCTGTAATAGCTACCACCACCGAATTCTTTTTTTGTTTTTGGACCAAAAGATGCAGTAAAGTCGCCATTTGAAACAAAATAGGGTTTATTTGCGGGCAATGTTACTGTTTGGCCAGCCCCAACCAATATATTGTTGTTGTACCAAAGTGCATTCCCATCTGTTGCGGTTAAAGTTAAATTCGTGGCGCCTGTGCAGTATTGTCCGGATGCAATCGGTGCGTTGGGATTTTCAATCGTAATATCTTGTGTTTTTTTGTCGTTCAAGTTATTTTGATCGGTCCCCAAAATAGTTGAAACCTCAAATTGATAGGTTTGTCCAGCATTTAAAATAGTATTCCCTGTCAAAACAATTTCGTCTTCATAGTTGGAAGATAAGGTTGCGAAGGTGCCTGATAGGGTAGAAATGATATTTCCTTTTTGTAATATTAGCAATTGAACTTTTACATTTTGTTGTTTAGCTGAACCATAATTTTTCACTTTTACAGTAAATGAGTTTGCTCCATTATTGGCGCAAACTTTCGGCGTTGATTGGCTAAAGCTTATGGCGCCAACATCATTACTTGGTTCAGTAATTTGAAATAAATATTCTTCTATTTCTCCACTCACAATGCTACCACAGGAATTGGCTAGATTAGCCGATGAACCGTATTCTGTCACTACTCTTAATCGATAATATTGGTTGATGTTTGCTGTTGCGGGCATCTGAAGTTTTGGACTAAATGTTGTGCTGGTTAAAATACCTGAATTGATGCTTAATTCGTTACTATCTTCAAAATCCCCGTCTTGATTCCAATCGGCATAAATTTTAGTAATTTTAGATTCCGTGTCCAAATAAGTTATTTCCAATGGAATGCTTTGGCCGAGTTCCGCTTTGAAAGGAGTTCCCATGAAATCACTACTTGTATTGGAAGAGTAAACGGTTTTATTCAATGAAATAGATTGAATGGTGTTTTTTGAATTACTATTTGCTATTGGGCAATACGTTTTTCCGCCAATTCCAGAAAGTATGATGGAATAATCTTGGGCATTATTTGTAAGTTTTGATTTTTTATGGGAATAAGTTAGTTCGTAACTTTTGCCTGGTATTGCTCCAATAATGGTAATTCTTTCAATATTGTCTCGAATATTATCGCCTGGAACTGCTAAGTTAGCAGGGTTGGCTGGATCCAAAATATAAGGCAAATAAGTCCCTTTATCATCTTTTATTCTTATATCTAAGTCATTGACCAATTTGGGTGTTCGGTCATTTAAAATGGCTACATTGGCTGTTCCCTCTGGATCTGTCCATGAAATAGTAGCACTTAAATCGCCTTTGCCAGAAGCAACTAAAGGAATATTTCCTGATTGACCATTGGTTAACGTACCTTCAATGATTTTGTAGGATTGGTCTTTGTTTAAAATAATTTTGGCAGCATTTTCCGTATTGAGTAATCCCCAACCTGTTTGGTAATCAGGACCTACAGCGCCTATATCGAATGCTGAATGCAGCAAAATACCTTTCAAAGTTGCAGCCCGCATAAAATTATTATTATTTATTCGGCTGTATAATTGTTGAAGCAAGAAGGCTGATCCTGCTACTTGCGGACTTGACATAGAAGTACCGCTTAGTGTAGTATAGGCTGTAGTGGAGGAGTTAGACGTTGAATAAATATCCTTGCCAATGCCCACAATGTCTGGCTTAATACGGCCATCATCCGTAGGCCCCCAGCTAGAAAAAGAGGAAACGCTTACGTCGCTTGCTTTTTTAGGAGCAAAACCTAATAAATCAACGGATCCAACTGTTACAATATTTTTGGAATTTCCCGTGGTGACAATGATGTCATAAGCGTTATTTTTGGACCTAACCACTCGAGAAGTATCTATGCCATTGATAGGAGTATTCAAATAATATAATTCGCCGGGTGCTGGACCGTTGCTTCCTCTATCGTTTCCAGCCGATTTGAACATTAATAATTTAGGAGCATTGAAAGCATATTTGTCTAGTGCAACAGCATTTTCATCGTATAATCCAAATTTATAGTCTTCCATTGAACTTACTTTATCATTGCCATACCAAACCCATTTGTTTTTGGTGGAACTGAATTCCCAGCCTGCAATGTATCCATAGGAATGATTACTAACTAAAAGGCTTTTTGAGTTGTCACTAATTTCTTTGTTGTCATTGTTAAAATCCCAAATCCGAACATTCGCACCATAAGACATCCCTTTGGCATCGGTATTAATTCCTTTTGACATCATAATTCCTCCCACATGAGTTGCATGCAGATCAGAAGAGATGCCGGAATCCTCAGTAGTCACTCGGCCAATTAATTCTTGGTGATTAACCATGACTCCTCCTCCATCCCACATGCCTAATTTGCCTGACATGGTATCCGATTGTCCGGTCAAATTGAGCCCTAAAAGACCATCTTTATAAAGTTCGTTGGTGCGAGTAACTTTGCCAGCCAAGGTTGTTGAATGATTTCCGATGTATAAAGCTTCCCCGATGGAATTAATTTGCTGGAAATGTAAAATTCTGTTTTTGCTCAAAGTATCATGCAACTTTATTCCTCTTTCTTTGGCGATTTTGAAACTTTGTCTGGTAATACTATCCGCTTTTTGAGAGAATTTAGTTGCCTTTTCTGCTATTTGTTTCTTTTTAGCGGTCGGATAAATGTCATTTTGACCCAATACTATGAATGGACAAATGAATAAAAAAGTAAAAATAAGATGGTTAAAATGTCGCAATGGCTTAAGGTTTAGGAAATAATGCGAAAATAATTTGACTATGAAATTAATCTTTTTCTTTTAATTCTACACGAAATGTTTTTCGGTGCAAAGAAGTAGAACCAAATTGCAAGATTGCTTTTCGATGATGTAAAGTAGGATAGCCTGCATTTTTCTCCCAAGCGTACTCAGGGTAGTCTTTGGCAGCTTTTTCCATTAATTCATCTCTATAGGTTTTTGCCAACACAGAGGCTGCTGCAATGGAATAGAACTTGGTATCTCCTTTGACAATACAGGTATGCGGGATCAATGGGTAGCTAATGAACCTATTTCCGTCGACCAACAAATGTTCAGGTTTTGCTTTTAATTGATCAACAGCCCTATGCATAGCTAGAACACTCGCTTTGTAAATATTAATTTTGTCTATTGTATCTGCATCTACCTCTGCAATTGCGTAATCCAAAGCAAAATGGATGATTTCTTTTTTTAATTGATTTCGCTGTTTGGCCGTCAATTGTTTTGAATCATTCAATAAATGGTGATGAAAATCTTGGGGTAAAACAACTGCTGCTGCTACCACAGGTCCTGCCAAACAACCTCTACCTGCTTCATCTAGACCGGCCTCAATGACAGAGGGAGAATAAAAAGCTTGCAGAGGAATTTTACTCATTTTTTGATTAAGCTTTTTGAAATAGTAATCTTTTACCCAAGTTGGAGTGATCAAATTGACCCTGAGAATAGGCTAAATGCCCTGAAACAAAAGTGTGATCGACCGTACTTCCAAATGTATGACCCTCCAAAGGTGACCAAGCACATTGGTATTGCAAATTACCCTTGTTCACCTGAAAAGGTTTTTCTAAGTCGATGATAGCCAAATCTGCCCAATAGCCTTCGCGAATATATCCTCGATTTTCAATTTGAAAAATATCCGCAACGGTGTGTGCCGTTTTTTCAGCAATTTTTTCCAAAGGTAAAATACCCTCTTTCGAAAGTTCAATCATCATCAGTAGGGGATGCTGTACCAAAGGTAATCCTGAAGGCGACTTCCAATAACCTTGTTGTTTTTCGTCCCATGTATGCGGGGCATGATCCGTCGCAATGATATCCAAATGACCTGAAAGCAGTGCTTTTCTAAGTGCATTTTTGTGTCGAGCATCTTTAATGGCCGGATTACACTTGATTAAATTGCCCAAGGAATTATATTGTGATGCATCAAACCAAAGGTGATGTACACAAACCTCTGAGGTAATTTTTTTATCTTTTGACGGAATTGTATTGTCAAATAAGGCTAACTCTTCTTCTGTACTTATGTGTAAAATATGCAAGCGTGCGCCACATTTTTTTGCTAAATCAATGGCTTTTTGAGAGGACAAAAAGCAGGCTTCTTCATTTCGGATAAGCGGATGAATGTAAGCGGGAGCATTTTCTGGAAATTGAGTCTTGAATAATTCGGTTCTTGCTTTAACGGTAGGTTCATCTTCACAGTGAGTGGCAATTAATAGATCACTTTTGCAAAAAATACTTTCCAAAGTGGCAATGTTATCCACAAGCATGTTACCAGTGGATGAGCCCATGAATATTTTTATTCCACAAACATCTGTTTTGGAAGTCCTTAAAACCTCCTCCAAATTGTCGTTTCCCGCTCCCATGAAAAAGGAATAGTTCGCTAATGAACTTCTACTTGCGATAGCATATTTATCTGCCAAAAGTTCTTGTGTCAATGCATTTGGTATAGTATTGGGCATTTCCATGAAACTTGTTACTCCGCCAGCCACTGCAGCCCTAGCTTCACTAGCAATGCATGCCTTATGGGTAAGTCCAGGTTCACGAAAATGAACTTGGTCATCAATCATTCCAGGAAAAATATGCTTTCCATTCAAGTCAATTATTTTCTCATCACCTTTTGCTTGAATATTGGAATCGATTCGATCTATATGACCATTGTAAATACGAAGGTCCGCTTGAACGATTCTGCCTTCATTGACAATATGGCCATTTTTTAACAAGTATGTTGACATGTTAGTCTTCCTTAATTTGGGTGATTTTGAATTCTGTTCTTCTATTTTGCTGGTGTTGTTCCTCTGAACAATCAACCCCGTCTGAACATTCGTTAATTAATTGCGTTTCGCCATATCCTTTGGCTTTTATTCGCTCTGGGCCAATTCCTTTGTTGGTAATGTATTTAACAGCCGACTCCGCACGTCTTTGCGAAAGTTTGAGGTTATAAGGACCGCTTGCCCTCGAATCAGTATGCGAGCCCAATTCAATCGTTACAATTTCATTGTCTTTCAAAAATTGAATAATTTTTTCTAGTTCCTCTGCCGCATCAGTACGGATATCAGATTTATCTAAATCATAAAAAATGGGATTGATTTGATAAAGTTCGGTGATTTCTTTGCCAATTTCAGGCTTATCCAATACGATTTGGAAAGTAAAAGTGGTGTCAGTTATCTCTTTTTTCAAAAGTACTTGAGGTATTTCTCTTCCTTCCATGGAAAAACTAGAACGCTTGGTTAAATATTCGTCTTTTTCACAAAGGAAATCCAATACATCATTGGCATTTAACTCGAATGTAGGAGCGAAACCTTTTTTGTCGCCTTTACCTCCTGGAATGGATTGTCCATTCTTTCTTAAACTGAATTTGACGCCTTCAATAGCTTTTCCATTGGGGTCCACAAATTGTGTTTTGACTGAATAATGTACAATTTTTTCATTTTCCTCAGAAACAACAGGAGGAGCCTCCGTAGACCACCATCGATCTTCTGGGCCTTTTCCTGTAAAATAATAAATATCATCATCTCCTTTGCCTCCAGTCCGATTGGAGCTGAAATAGCCGTGGTTTTCATCGACCAAGGTTATGCCAAAGTCGTCTGCAATGGAATTCATGGGCACACCTAAATGCTCCAATACAATTTCATTCTCATTGCGGCTTGCAACATACAAATCCAATCCTCCTAAACTTGGATGACCATCCGAAGAAAAATATAATTTACCATCTTCTGACACAAATGGGAAAATTTCGTCTCCCTGTGTGTTAATCGTAGATCCCAAGTTAATTGGCCGACCAAATCTTCCTGAATTATCTATTGCTACGCGATATAAATCCAATCCCCCTTTTCCTCCTCTTCTATTGGAACTAAAATACAGGGTTTTCCCATCAGATGAGAAACTTGGGCTACCATCCCACGCCAAAGAATCCGATATACTTAGTCGTTCAGGGACGGCCCAATTATTTCCTTCCTTTTTTGAAATATATAAATCAACATCAGGTGAAACATCTTTGCTTTTACCTGTATTGCCTCTCGCAAAAACCATGGTATTGCCATCTTTAGAAAAAGTTGGAGTGCCTTCATTAGCATTTTCTTTGAAAATTTGAGAACTGAATAGTTCCATTTTTCCAATTTCGTCTGGACTTTTCAGGCTTGCTTTATACAGGCCAATAAATGGCAGGCCATTGTTTTTATAAATTTCTGGTTTTTGGGTACTTGAAATAATTAAGTCATCGCCCAATTTTCTGGCTGAAAATTCTGCTTGAGCCGTGTTGCCTTTCATATTCTCGATATCCACCGCACTGATTTTCTTTTGTAATTCAGGTAATTGAGGTAAATATTCTAATTCAATTTCAGATTTTAGACGGTAGGCTTTATTGGGTTTTGTTTGAATGAACTGGTTTAAATATTGTCGAGTTGCTTCATAATTGCCATTCGCTTTTGCAGAGTAGGCTAAATGATAGGGAATCATTTTGTCACTATTACCTTTTTCTATTGCTTTTTGGTAATAGTTAAAGGATAAATTTATCCGGTTCGATAATCGATAAGACTCCGCAATAATAAAATTTGTTTGCGCACTCTCGAATCCTTTTTGTGCCAAAGGTTTTAGTTTTTGGATGACAAGTTCATATTCACCCTTATCAAATTCTTTTTGCGCTTGATGAAATTGGTATTCATCTCCTTGGCATGACAGCAATAAAAAGCCTATAAATGTGATTATGAAGGCTTTTAAGGTGTTAATTCTAGTAAAATTATTGTTGGCGAATTTCATGATGTGGAAAAGTTCTTTCAAATGTAATAAGCTATGCTCATTTATTTCATCTACCTTTGTATAAATTTCGAAAATCGAAAAAGAAAATAGACAAACGCGTCTATATCATTTATCCAGCAGTGATGTTGTAAACTAATATGAGAAAGAGAATTAACACGAGCGAAAATAGTCGTTCAGAAAATTCAGGTCGTCGCGGTAGTGACCGACCAAATACAAGTAGTCGTGATGGCAATTCTAGTCCACGCAGTTCAAATACAGGAAATTTCAGGGATCGCAAACCCTTTGATGGAGAAAGAAAACCTTATTCCGGAGATCGCAAACCCTTTGATGGAGAAAGAAAATCCTATTCGGGAGATCGCAAACCCTTTGATGGAGAAAGAAAACCTTATTCGGGAGATCGCAAACCATTTGACGGAGAAAGAAAACCTTATTCAGGCGATCGCAAACCATTTGACGGAGAAAGAAAACCTTATTCCGGAGACCGCAAACCCTTTGACGGAGAAAGAAAACCTTATTCAGGCGATCG
>Ga0114962_10000094_pt1 | contig 69633 bp, 58 predicted proteins | sample C_130820_MF_Meta_FD_87017 | JGI IMG/M metagenome (GOLD analysis project Ga0114962, IMG submission 87017) | Freshwater microbial communities from Lake Croche, Canada to study carbon cycling - C_130820_MF_MetaG | ecosystem: Environmental > Aquatic > Freshwater > Lake | place: Lake Croche, Canada... | reverse complement strand
TGAGTGCCTATTTGCCCCATCTGCCAGACATGCAAGATTTGAAGTTCTCAGAACCACAGTCCGCGGCCATGGTGGAGTTCTGTGAAAGGTTTGGCTTCAAAGGCTTGGTCAAAACGTTTGGTGCACCTCAGGGCACTTCCCTGCAATCGACGCCCTCTTGGGATCCAAATCAAGAAAGTGCTGGCCGTGAACCTCAAAACGCTCAAGAGGGTCAAGACCTCTTTGGAGACCTGGCGCCCAAGCCGTCTTTGATCCAAGAACGTCACTATGAATGCATCACCACGTGGGAGCAGTTTGAACGCTCTTTTGAGTCGCTCAAGCAAGCGTCCTTGGTCAGTCTGGACACGGAGACAGACTCATTGGTCGCTTTGAAGGCCCAATTGATTGGCCTGAGTTGGTCCACGACCCCGGGCACGGCGTCCTATGTTCCTCTGGGGCATGATTTGGAAATTGGCCAAACGCAGTTGAACCTTCAACAAGTCTTGCAACGACTCAAGCCTTGGCTAGAGGATCCTTCAGCGCATAAATTAGGGCAACACTTCAAGTACGACCGACATGTTTTTGCAAATCACGGCATAGAGGTTCATGGCTACGTGCATGACACCATGCTGCAGAGTTATGTGCTTGAAGTCCATCGCCCGCATGGTTTGGAGAGCTTGGGGCAAAGGCACTTGGCTCGCTCGGGTTTGTCCTATGAGGACGTTTGCGGCAAGGGAGCTCATCAAATTCCATTTGCTCGAGTCGCCATCGATCGGGCGACGCAATATGCCTGCGAAGATGCGGACATGACGCTTGAAGTGCATGAAGTCTTGTGGCCCAGAATTCAAGAGGATGAAAAGCTCTCCTTCATCTATCAGCTGGAGGTTGACAGCAGCGAGGCCTTGTACCGGGTCGAGCGCAATGGCGTGATGATTGACGCCAAAACACTCGAGCTGCAAAGTGCTCAATTGGGCGACCGAATTGATCAATTGGAGTTGGAGGCCCATGCGCTGGCTGGGGAGCCTTTTAATCTGAGTTCTCCGAAGCAAATTGGTGAGATATTTTTTGAAAAACTTGGCCTGCCTATTGTTAAAAAAACGGCCAAAGGTGCGCCAAGCACGGATGAGGAGGTGCTGGAGAAGTTGGCCTTGGACTTTCCACTGCCCGCTAAAATTTTAGAGCATCGTGGTTTAAGTAAGCTCAAAAGCACCTACACCGACAAGTTGGCCACACTGATCAATCCCAATACACAGCGCGTTCATACCCACTACGCTCAGGCCGTGGCAGTCACGGGTCGTTTGTCCAGCAACGATCCTAATTTACAAAACATTCCAGTTCGAACGCCTGAGGGGCGGCGAGTCAGAGAGGCCTTTGTGGCACCGCCTGAATGCGTGATTGCCAGTGCCGATTACAGTCAGATTGAGTTGCGCATCATGGCGCACATCAGTGAAGATGAGGCGCTTTTAAAAGCCTTTCACGAAGGGGTGGATGTTCATCGCGCAACTGCTGCAGAAATATTTGGCCTGGTGCAGCAAGAGGTCAGTGCCGAGCAGCGTCGATATGCCAAGGTGATCAACTTTGGTTTGATCTATGGCATGAGTGCCTTTGGCTTGGCCAAGGCCTTGGGGATCGATAACTCTGCTGCCAAGCTCTACATTGAACGTTACTTTGACCGCTTCTCTGGGGTGAAACGCTACATGGAGTCGACCCGAATCAGTGCAAAAGCCAAGGGCTATGTGCAAACTGTCTTTGGTCGGCGCTTGTATTTGCCTGAAATCAATTCGCCCAACGGACCACGTCGCTCAGGCTCTGAGCGCGCCGCGATCAATGCACCCATGCAAGGCACGGCAGCTGACTTGATCAAGATGAGCATGATCAAAATTCAAAACGAACTTGATGCAAAAGAGCTGAAGACCAAAATCATCATGCAAGTCCATGATGAATTGGTCTTTGAGGTGCCCTTGGTGGAGTTGGATTGGGTGAAGGAGAATGTGCCACAGCTGATGGCTCAAGTCGCTTCTCTGAAGGTGCCTCTCCTTGCAGAGTTGGGCTTTGGCTTGAATTGGGATCAGGCGCATTGAGTGTCGAACAGATTTGATCAAGGGGCGTCTTGTATGGATGAAAAGCTCACTTTAAACAACGATGACAGTCGCGCGAGCCTGGCCTTGGGCTTGGGCTTGGGCTTGAGCACGCGTCGTCGCGCCATTCAGACGGCTTTGGGTGTTGGGTACGCCTTGGCCGCATCCCCCTTGATGGCGCAAACAGCGATCCACACCTCCTTTGCGGGTTTGGACACCGCCGAGGTGATGGTCGAGCGTGATGGGTTCAAGTTTCCGGTTTACATGGCCAAGCCCAGCAACACCTTGAATTTGCCCGTTGTGCTGGTGGTCTCAGAGATCTTTGGCGTGCACGAGTACATTGCCGATGTTGCGCGTCGATTTGCACAAGCGGGCTACTGCGCCCTAGCGCCAGAGTTGTTTGCGCGCCAAGGAGACCCCAGCGAGTATGCGCAAATGTCAAAACTGCTGAGCGAGATCATTGAAAAAGTGCCAGACGAGCAGGTGCTGGCCGATTTGGACGCTTGTGTGCAATGGGCGCAACATCAAGGCTTTGATGTGGGTCGTTTGGCCATCAATGGGTTTTGTTGGGGTGGACGCATGGCGTGGCTTTATGCGGCACATCAAAGCAAGTGTCGAGCAGCGGTGGCATGGTACGGTCGTTTGACAGGAGAGCAGACGCTCAACTCGCCCAAGCACCCCATGGATGCCATGGGTGCATTGAGCGCGCCTGTTTTGGGCTTGTATGGAGACCAAGACGCCTCCATCCCCTTGGGGTCGATTCAAAAGATGCAAGAAAAATTGCAGTCATTGGGTCGCTCGGGGGTCCATGCAGCGCAACGCAGTCGTTTTGTGATATACCCAGGAGTGGGGCATGCGTTTCACGCCGACTATCGCAGTTCCTACGATCAAGGGGCTGCCGTGGATGGTTGGCGACAGACCTTGGACTGGTTCAAAGCGTGGCTTTGAGCTCAAAGGTCTTGGTTTGGATGTGTTTGGATTTTGAGGTTTTGAGGTGGCAATGGATTTGACTTTGGTGGCTATTGTTTTCGGTACCCTCATGTGTGGTGTGGGCAGTGTCTTTGTCGCCTTTGTTTTGGCCAAAGCGTTGCTGAGCCGATTTCAGCAGCACATGCTCAGCTTGGCCGCTGGAGCGCTTTTGGCGACGGCTTTTTTGCATCTGTTGCCCGAAGCGTTTGGCTCTGGTGCGTCGCCAAGTCATTTGTTCATGACCTTGTTGGTGGGTTTGATCTTTTTCTTTTTGTTGGACAAGGCTGAACTTTGGCACCACGGTCATGAGCATGCACATGCGCATGCTCATGTGTCTGAAGAGCACGCTCACCATGCGCACTCAAAGGCCGAGGACCACGCTGGTGTGCAAGTGGGGAGCTGGTCGGTCTTGCTCGGCGACAGTGTGCATGCGTTTGGTGACGGAATCATGGTGGCAGGTGCTTTCATGGCCGATTTGAACTTGGGTTACGCTGCAAGTGTGGCCGTGTTGGCGCATGAAATCCCTCATCACATGGGGGACTTGACGGTGTTGGCCAATTCGGGGAGCGTTAAAAACCAAGCCTTGCTGAAACTGTCGCTCTCGGGACTGGTGAGCACCGTTGGAGGGGTATTGGCCTACGCGTTGCTGGAGGGGCGTGAATCTTGGGTGCCCTTCATGCTCAGCATCGCCAGCAGCAGTTATTTGTATGTGGCCTTGGCCGACCTCATCCCTCAACTGCAAAAGCGCCTGAGCGCCCAAGCCACGGTGCACCAGATTTTATGGTTGTTCTCAGGCATGGCTTTGGTGAATTTAACGCAAATATTTTTTCATTGAAGGGTTCATGCTTGAGCCATCAAGCGCTTGAGATGAATCGACCTTGGCTTCATGTTGAGACCGGCATCCCAGCGGTTCGAGACCATTCGCTCCAACTGCCTGCATACAACACGCTGTCTCCCAGCCCAGCCAGGTGCATGGCCAAGATGTTGGGCACAGCGCTCACACCACTGCCACATTGATGAACAACGCTGGAGGGCTCACGGCCACTCAACAGGCGCAAGAATTCTTCACGCAATTGTGATTTGCTTTTGAACAGTCCTTGCTCATTGAAGTTCTCCGTGAACGGTCTGTTGAGCGCATCAGGGATGTGGCCCGCAACAGGGTCCAAGGGCTCTTGTAGTCCTAGGTAGCGAGGTGCACCTCTTGCGTCAATGAGTGTTTGATGAGGGCTGCCAAGGTCTTTGAACACGTCATCGATGGTTTTGAGTTGTAGCAAAGGAGGCGACAATTGAAAAGCCAAGGGCTCCCCGCTGGATTGAGCAGAGACTTTTTTGGGGAAGACGCAGTCGGTTTGACCTTGAAGCTCAAGCCATGTCTTCAAAGAGCCATCCAATACAGCCACATGCGCGTGGCCACACCATTTGAGCATCCACCAAAGACGGCCGCAGAAGTTGTTTTGGTTTCGGTCGTAAACCACCACTTGCGTCGTGCTGTGAATGTGAAAGCGTCCAAGCCAATGAGCAAAATTCTCTCGACTGGGAAGGGGGTGTCTGCCGCCATTGATGGCCATTTCGGGATTTGATTCGCTCAAATCCAAGCCTAAATCTACAAAATGTGCATGTGCGATGTGCAACTGCTCGTAGGCGGTGCGACCCCAGTTGGCGTCGTTCAAGTCGTAACTCACGTCAAAGATGAGCAATGAGGGCGGTTTCCCTTTTGGCGTTTCAAGGGCCAAAGGCATGAGGGTCAGCAACTCTTTTGCGCTGATCAGGTCATCAAAATAAGTCATCGTTAAGGAGTTGTTTTGGGATTGTTTCGGGATCGTTTCGGGATCGTTTCGGGATGGTTTTGCAAGCTGAACACATCAAAACTGAGCCACGGCTGGCCCGTCACCAACGCGAGTCACTGATCGGTGAACTTCAGCTTTTGGCGGTACCACTCATGAAAATGCTGCATGCCATCCTCCATGGGGCTTTGATAAGGGCCCACTTCATTTTGCCCTCTTTGAAAAAGAGCCCAACGACCCGCATCCATGCGCTCGGCGATTTCATCGTCTTCAGCGCAGGTTTCCATGTATGCGCTTTGTTGAGCTTGAACAAATTCGGGCTCAAAATCGACAATCTCTTCTGGGTAGAAAAATTCAATTTTGTTGAGTGTTTTTCGAGGGCCCATGGGCCACAGTGTAGACACGGTCAGCACATGGGGGTACCACTCCACCATGATGTGAGGGTAGTAGGTGAGCCAAATGGCGCCCTGTGTGGGGACTTTTCCGCCGCGATAGTTGAGCAATGCCTTTTGCCATTTTTCATAAATGGCACTTCCGGACTGGCGAAGTTGATTGGCAACGCCCACCGTTTGAACCGAATACTCTGGCTTGAACTCCCATCGCAAGTCCTCGCATTCCACAAATTGTCCAAGACCGGGGTGGAAAGGGCCGACGTGATAGTCCTCCAGATAGACCTCCACAAAGGTTTTCCAGTTGTAGTTGCACTCATGGAGTTCAACCTTGGCCAATTTATAGCCCTCAAAGCCCAGCGCCTCCTTGGGGCCCATGTTGGCCAAATCTTGATGGATGTCTTTTGCGTTGCGCTCAAACAGCAGGCCATTCCAACTTTGTAGCGGGTAGTTTGTGAGATTCAGGCAAGGATCTTGCGAAAAATGCGGTGCACCAAGCAATTGGCCAGATTGTGAATAAGTCCAGCGGTGCAAGGGGCACACAATGTTGCCGCCTGAGGCTTGTTGGTTGTCATACAAATTGCCTTGACCTTTCAAGATCAGGGCTTGACGGTGGCGACAGACGTTGGAGATCAACTCAATGCCCTGAGGGGTTCTGACCAATGCGCGACCGTGCCCCTCATGCTCAAGGGCGTAATAATCGCCTACATGGGGCACACACAGCTCGTGACCCACGTATTTGGGTCCATTGGCAAAGAGGACATCCATCTCGCGCTGGTAGAGCGCGAGATCAAAATAGCTATCGACTGGAAGTTGGCTTGATGCCTGCTGCAGTTGAAGACTTAAATCAGACATAGGGACCTGACCTAAAGACTCCCCACAGGGAGAATAGAAAAACCGGGAATACCGGAGGGAACTGACGATTATATATTTTTAAAGCATCTTTGGGGTCGAAAGTGTTCAATCCATTTTGGAAAGTCATTTTTTTGCAAGACAGCTAGAGTGTGCCAAGTCAACTTTTTTTCAGTAAGATCAATTGTGGTTTTTTTGCACGCATGGGCGCTATGGCGCTGAAGTCGCTGATTTAAGGTGGAAATAAACTTTGAAATTCAAAGTTCAAATTCAATATCCGGTCTGAGGGACGAGCGGATGCTTTATTATGTGTTGTTCAAAGACAGCTTCGTGTAAACTTTTTTATTAAATATCTATGTCTGTTCAATTTTTGATGGAAACACGTGGCATGGCGGATGGCCCGCTTCAAGGGGATTCACATGGCCAAAAGTAACGCCAGCCCCAAGATGGACGATTTGCCCGTGACCTACGAACTGGCTGTGCATGAACTGGAAGAGTTGGTGCAACAAATGGAGTCTTCCCAAATGCCGCTGGAGCACTTGTTGCAAGCGTATCAACGCGGCGCTCTTCTTTTGAAGTTTTGTCGTGAAAAGTTAACTTCGATTGAAGACCAAATTAAAGTTTTGGATGAAGGGCATTTGAAAACTTGGACGGACAACAATTGACATGAGCGAGATGAAGGCGTTTGATTTCCAAGCATGGTCTCATCAGCAATTGGCTTTGATTGAGCGGTCCTTGGATGTGTGGGTGCCCAATGAAATCGGGGGCAATCTTGGATTGAGCATGCGATATGCAGCACTCGGTGGGGGTAAACGTTTGCGTCCACTTTTGTGCTTGGCCGCGAGGCACAGCATGCGCTTGCAAGGTGAGGACAGCAATTCGGGTCCCGCCTTGGATCAGGCTGCTTTGAGAGCCGCTTGTGCTTGCGAGCTTATTCATTCTTACTCCTTGGTTCACGATGACATGCCCTGCATGGACGATGATGTGCTCAGGCGAGGACAGCCGACGGTTCATGTGAAGTTTGGCCAAGCCATGGCTTTGCTATGTGGGGACTCGTTGCAGGCTCTGGCCTTTGAGATCTTGACACCAAGCGTGAGCTTGGTCCCAGCTCGAGTGCAAGCCCTTCTGTGCAAGCTGTTGAGCCAAGCTGCTGGCCATGCGGGCATGGCAGGTGGTCAGGCCGTTGATTTGCAAAGTGTCGGTGTCGTCTTGACGCAAGCGCAGTTGCAAACCATGCATGCCATGAAAACCGGTGCTTTGCTACAAGCCTCTGTGATGATGGGGGCAGCGTGCTCACAAGAAGGGGCGTTGAGCGAGTCTTTGGAGACTTCGCTCTTGGTCTATGCCAACGCCCTAGGTCTGGCATTTCAAGTCGTGGACGATATTTTGGACGTGGTATCGGACACGCAAACTTTGGGCAAAACAGTGGGCAAAGATGCCGCCCATGACAAGCCTACTTTTGTGTCTTTGTTGGGTTTGGATGGGGCACAAGCTTATGCGCAAACCTTGCATCAACAGGCCCATGAGGCTTTGTTGGCGACGGGTTTGAAAGACGTGCGTGCCTTGGGTGCTTTGGCCGATTTGGTGATAAAGAGAAAGAGTTGATATGACCGACCTATTGAGGACCATTGACGGCCCGGCCGATGTAAGGCGCTTGTCTCGCGTTCAACTCAAAAGCTTGGCGCATGAGCTCAGAGCTTTTCTCTTGGACAGTGTTTCCAAGACGGGCGGACACTTGAGTTCAAACTTGGGAACGGTTGAGCTCACCCTTGCTCTGCACCACGTGTTCAACACGCCTTATGACCGTTTGGTTTGGGATGTGGGTCATCAAACCTATCCGCACAAGATTTTGACGGGTCGGCGCGAGCGCATGTCCACGCTCAGACAGTTGGGGGGCTTGAGTGGTTTTCCTAGGCGAGAGGAAAGCGAGTTCGATGCGTTTGGCACGGCGCACTCCTCGACCAGCATCTCTGCAGCATTGGGCATGTCAAGTGCAGCCTATTTGAGAGGTGAGGATCGCCGCTGCGTGGCCATCATTGGAGACGGTGCCATGACCGCAGGCATGGCGTTTGAGGCGATGAACAACGCGGGTGTCGCCAAGGGTAATTTATTGGTCATCTTGAACGACAACGACATGTCGATCAGTCCGCCTGTTGGTGCGTTGAATCGGTACTTGGCCCAACTGATGAGTGGGCGGTTTTATGCTGCTGCCAAAGAGGTGGGCAAGCAAGTGCTTAAAAGTGCGCCACCCTTGTTTGAGTTGGCCCGTCGGTTTGAGGAGCACGCCAAAGGCATGGTCGTGCCTGCGACTCTTTTTGAGGAATTTGGGTTCAATTACATTGGACCCATCGACGGGCACGATTTGGACTCTTTGGTGCCCACACTTGAGAACATTCGGCAACTCAGTGGACCTCAATTCTTGCATGTGGTGACCAAAAAAGGACAGGGTTACGGCTTGGCAGAAAAGGATCCCGTCACTTACCATGGCCCTGGTAAATTCGACCCTGCTGTGGGTATCGTGCCGCCTAGCACACCCCCGCAAAAGACGTTCACGCAGGTCTTTGGGGACTGGGTTTGTGACATGGCACATCAAGATCCAAGACTCATTGCCATCACGCCTGCCATGCGCGAAGGTTCTGGTTTGGTAGAGTTTGAGCGCCGCTTTCCCAGCAGGTACTTTGACGTGGGCATCGCTGAGCAACACGCCTTGACGTTTGCAGCAGGTTTGGCCTGCGAGGGTTTCAAGCCCGTGGTGGCCATTTATTCGACTTTTTTGCAGCGCGCCTACGATCAACTCATTCACGACGTGGCCTTGCAAAAACTACCCATGGTGTTGGCTTTGGACAGAGCAGGCATTGTGGGCGCCGATGGTGCGACGCATGCGGGCATCTTTGACATTCCGTTCTTGAGGTGCGTGCCCAATGTGAGCATCGCAACACCGGCCGATGAGGCAGAGACGCGAGCACTTTTGACCTCAGCGTTTGAACAAGATCACTGTGTGGCTGTGAGGTATCCCAGGGGCTCAGGCGTTGGACAAGTGCCAGAGCGTGAGTTGACCGCTTTGCCTTTTGGCAAAGGCGAGCTCAAGAGGGCGGGTCAAAAAATTGCCATCGTCGCTTTTGGGCCCTTGCTGTACCCTGCACTGAAAGTTGCTGAAAAACTCGACCTCACGGTGCTCAACATGCGTTGGGCAAAACCATTGGACTTGGACTTGTTGTTGTCAGCTGCAAAAGAGCATGAGGCCTTGGTGACCTTGGAGGACAGTGCATTGATGGGGGGGTGTGGTAGTGCGGTACTTGAAGCTTTGCAAACGGCTGGCCTACTCAAGCCGGTGTTGATGCTTGGCTTGAAGGATCAATTCACCGAGCATGGGGACCCAGCCAAATTGATGGCTCTGGAGGGCTTGGATGCAGCGGGTATTGAAGCCAGCATTTTGGCCAGATTCAACGCATGGGTCTCCAAGCCCATCAGCGCATCCAAGCCTGCAGACGCCCCCAGTGGTCTCAAGTTGGTGAGTTGATGGCTAGGATGCTCTAAAGGTCTGGCGGATGTTGACGGGTAAACCCGTGCATAGAGCTGGTGATGCTGGCATAAAATTTCCAAACTGAGTGTTGTTCAAAGAACTTTTTATTTTTTCTTATGAGGTGAAACATGGACCGTCGTGCAATTATTAAAAATGCTGGTATTGCTGGAATTTTGGCCGCAGGTGCAGCGCCTGCTGTACAAGCCCAAGCCACGGTTAGATGGCGTCTGGCTTCAAGTTTTCCTAAGTCCTTGGACACCTTGTATGGGGGCTCAGAGGTCTTTGCCCGAGAGGTCAAAAACATGTCGGGTGGCAAGTTTGAAATCTCCCTTCATGGCCCAGGCGAGTTGATGCCGGCCTTTGGCGTCGTGGACGGTGTTCAGCAAGGCTCTGTTGAGTGCTGCCACACTGCCGCTTATTATTTCACTGGAAAAGACGAGACCTTTGCTCTGGGGTGCGGCATTCCTTTTGGTTTGAATTCCAGGCAGCAAACCGCTTGGATGTTTGATGGAGCTGGTGGCAAGCTCATGCGTGAGTTTTATGCCAAGTACAACATCGTCAATTTCACCATGGGCAACACGGGAGCCCAAATGGCAGGTTGGTTCAGAAAAGAGGTCAAAGGGCTTGCTGATTTGAAAGGCTTGAAGATGCGCATGGGGGGTGGACTCGGTGGGAAAGTGATGGAGAAAATTGGCGTCGTTCCCCAAAGTCTTCCTGCTGGAGACATTTACCCCGCTTTGGAAAAAGGCACCATTGACGCGGCCGAGTGGATAGGGCCCTATGACGATTTGAAGTTGGGCTTTAACAAAGTGGCACCCTTTTATTACTACCCTGGCTGGTGGGAGGGTGGCCCACAGTTGGATTTGTTTGTCAATAACAAAGCCTATGACGCGTTGAGTGCAGAAAACAAGGCTATTTTGGAAGCGGCAACCACGGTTGCTCACGTCAACATTCAGGCCAAATACGACTCGCACAATCCAGCGGCTTTAAAGCAACTCGTGGGTTCTGGCACCAAGTTAAAAGCGTTTCCCAAAGATGTCATGAACTTTGCCTACAAGGAGGCGATGGGTTTGTATGAAGAGATTGCGTCCAAAAATGAAAATTGGAAGAAAGTCTACACCGAGTGGCTGAAGTTCAGATCGGAGCAAAATTTATGGTTCCGCTTCACCGAGGCAGAATTTGATCGCTTCATGCAGGCGCAAAAACTGTAAAGCGCCCAAGGAGTTTTTTTGGCAAGCACCCCAGGTGTCTTGCCTCTAGAAGATCCTCCAAGACCCTGATCCATTTGCGTGAAGCGGTGAGATCAGGGTTTTTTTATGGTTTTTTCTTGATCAATGTCTGACCAAAACTGGCCTTACTTTTTGATGTTAAAGAGCTCCTCCATGCGCTTTTGTTCATCGTCTTCGCTTTGTTTGGTGCTGGTCTCAGAGCCGTTTTGACCTGGTGTTGCAAAAGGGTTGTCCTCGTCTTTTGAGGCCGCGTTGTCCGTCTCGAGTGGCATCTCAATGACCACTTTGTCCAAGTCGATTTTTTCTTCCTTGTCCAAAAAGAGGGTCACACTCTCAGGCACAAAGATCACAATCACCACCAACACCAATTGCATGAGCACCCAGGGTATTGCGCCAAGATAGATGTCTTTTGACAAAATCGGTTTCGGGATGCGCCCCTCTTTGAACAAAGTGTCTGAGATGCCTCTTAGGTAAAAAAGCGCAAATCCAAAAGGCGGGTGCATGAAACTCGTTTGCATGTTCACGCACAAAAGCACGCCAAACCACACCAAGTCAATGCCCAATTTGTTCGCAACGGGGCCCAAGAGCGGCAAGATGATGAAAGCAATTTCAAAGAAGTCCAAGAAAAAAGCCAAAAAGAAGATGAAGGCATTGACCACCAACAGAAAGCCAACCTGACCGCCCGGTAGATTGCTCAGCATGTCCTCGACCCACTTGGACCCATCAACACCTTGGAACACCATGGAGAAGACCCTAGAGCCAATCAAAATGAACACCACCATGGCCGTCAACCGCATGGTGCTGTTCATCGCCTGCCAAACCAACTGCAAACTAAGTCTTTGATGAATGGCCGCCAAAATCAAGGCGCCCACGCAGCCCATGGCTCCAGCCTCGGTGGGTGTGGCAATGGCCACCTTGATCCCAGGCAATCCACCCATGGAGCCAAGGACGGTGAAAATCAAAGCGGCAGACGGGATGATCCCTTTTAAGCACTTGTACCAAAGGGGCCAACCCGAAAGCGTTCGCGCTTGACTAGGAATGCCTGGAACGTGAGAGGGCTTGAAGACGCCAAGTCCAAATGTGTAAAGTGCAAAGATACCCACTTGAAGGATCGATGGCCCCCAAGCACCCTTGTACATGTCGCCCACTGAGCGGCCCAATTGGTCGGCCATGACGATCAAGACCAAGGAGGGAGGGACCAATTGCGTGATCGTCCCCGAAGCCGCCAGCACGCCTGTTGCGTAGCGCATGTTGTAGCCGTACCGGATCATGACCGGAAGAGAAATCATCGCCATGGCGATCACTTGACCGGCCACAGTGCCCGTGATGGCGCCCAAAATAAAGCCCACAATGATCACCGAGTAACCAAGCCCCCCTTTGACGGTGCCAAACAATTGGCCCATGGAGTCCAGCATGTCCTCGGCCAGTCCGCATTTCTCAAGCACCGCACCCATGAAGGTGAAAAAGGGAATGGCCAGCAAGAGATCGTTGCTAAGAATGCCAAACACATTCAAGGGCAAGTTGGCCATGAAGGAGGCCGGAAACCAACCCATTTGAATGGCAAACAGCCCACATCCCAAGCCTAAAGCGGAAAGAGAAAAAGCAACTGGGAAACCAATGACCATCACGATCACCAACAAAGCAAACATGATCGGCGCGAAGTTTTGCATCTCCATGGTCGAGTCGCTCCTTATTGCATGGGTTTTTCATAATGCAAATCAAGCTCGGCATGGCCAGCTAAAAATGCAATACGTTTGATGACTTCGCTCAGTCCTTGTAGGCACATCCAAGCAAAGCCAAGTGGTAACAAGAGCATGGCAGGCCAGCGAACCAATCCTCCAGCGTTGGCAGACAGCTCACCACTTAAAAACATTTTTAAAAACAAGGGCCAGCTCAGCCAAGCCATGAAGCCCATCACGGGAAATAGGAAAAGAAACAGGCCCATCAAATCCAAGCGGGCCGCTGCTTTGGGGCTCAGTTTGCTGTAGATCAAGTCAACCCGTACATGCTCATTGAGTTGAAGCACATGGGGGGCGCCGAGCATCACGGTTGCTGCAAAGAAGTACCACTGAATTTCAAGCCACGCGTTGGAGCTGATATCAAAGCCATAGCGAACAATGGCATTTGCGGCAGAAACAAACGCAGCGGCCAGTACACAAAATGTACCTATTCGACTGAGCTTTTCGCTGGCAGAGTCAATGAATTTAGATAAATTCAGCAATGCATTCATGGGTCAACTTCCGTGTAGATCAATCCAGAACCTCATTCAGGGTCTTCAAGGAAGTGTTTGAATGGGTGAGCTAGGCGGGGTCATTTTTTTGGTAACCCCCTATATTAACCTTGTCTGAAGAAAAAAATAATTGACAAGACAAGATTCTATTTTTTTGCAAGTCAAGTGGGCGCTTTGAGCAAAACCTTGGCCGATGAGGTCAAGTCCCCAAGCGGAGGTCTTAACGTCGTGAGGTCAAGGGTGCTTGCGCGCTGAGGGCTTCATGGGTGAAAAAAGGGGATTGGAGGCTTCAAAAGAGTCTTTGTCCAGGTTGATATTTTGAGGTCCTTGACCCCAAAGGACCAATTTCGTGCAAAATGGTTCTGATGCCCATCGGGATGGAGTTGGCGTCTTTTTGTCTAAAATTGATCACCACCTTGACCCACCGTATTTTGCAAACTAGGGTAAAGCCTATACGCACTCTTTGAAATTTTTTGAATGATGAGGGGTGCGTTGATTCAACACCAATGGAGAAAATTATGCATTTAAAGTTCACAGTGAACAACAAAGCCGTAGAGATGGATGTGCCTGCCAACACGTTGTTGGTTCAAGCGCTCAGAGAGAACCTTCATTTGACCGGCACCCATGTAGGGTGTGATACGGCTCAGTGTGGCGCATGCACGGTCATGGTGGATGGGAAAAGTCTCAAGTCTTGCAACGTGCTGGCGGCTCAAGTGGAAGGCGCCCACATCACGACCATTGAGGGATTGGCCAGTGAAGATGGCACGCTGCATCCCATGCAGGCGGCTTTCAAAGAGTGCCATGGTTTGCAATGCGGCTTTTGTACCCCTGGCATGGTCATGAGTGCTTTGGATTTGTGCACGCGCCATCCCAACGCATCTGAGGCAGAAATTCGTGAGCAGTTGGAGGGCAATTTGTGCCGTTGCACGGGATATCAAAACATCGTGAAAGCTGTGCAAATGGGTGCGCAGTCGATGGCCAAGTGAGCGGCTCGCTCCAAGGGTCGTGGTTTTGATGTTGGCGACCAACAGGGCAGTGTTGGGTTTTTAAATTTCCCAAAGTCCTGAGGTCTGATGGAGAAAGATGAGTTAAGCATTTGAACAAGTAGGCGGCTGAACATATTGACATAATTAAATGGATGGAGACAACAACATGGGTGCATCTGATTTCTCAAAATTACCTCACATTGGTGAGTCCGTTCTTCGCAAAGAGGACTATCGGTTTTTAACTGGCGCGGGCCAATACACCGATGACATTGAATTGCCCAACCTCACGCATGCTTTTTTTGTGCGCTCGCCCCATGCCCATGCGAAAGTCAAGCATGTTGACGTGACCCAGGCTTTGGCCAGTCCTGGCGTGATCAAGGTGTTTACCGGCCAAGACGTCGCCGCCGATAAGATCAATGGATTGCCCTGTGGGTGGCTCATCACCAGCACCGATGGACAAGCGATGAAGGAGCCCCCTCACCCTATTTTGGCATTGGATCGGGTTCGGTATGTGGGAGATCATGTGGCCATGGTGGTTGCGCAAACCCTTGAGCAAGCCCGCGATGCTGCAGAAAAAGTGCAAGTGGATTATGAAGTGCTTGAGGCCATTGTGGATGTGGGCTCCGTGAGAGATGTCAGCAAAAAACACCCAGCACTGCACGAGCAAGCTCCAGACAACCATTGTTACCATTGGGCCATTGGCGACAAGGCGCAAGTCGATATCGCCTTTGCAAAAGCCGCGCACATCACAAGCCTTGACTTGATCAACAACCGCTTGGTGCCCAACGCAATGGAGCCCCGGGCTGTGATTGGTTCTTACAGCAGAGCCAGTGATGAATACACCTTGTATGTCTCCAACCAAAACCCACATGTGGAGCGGCTTTTGTTGACCGCTTTTGTGATGGGCTTGCCTGAGCACAAGGTCAGGGTGATTGCGCCTGACGTGGGGGGCGGTTTTGGTTCTAAAATTTATTTGTACGCCGAGGACGTGTGCTTGACCTGGGCCTCGAAAAAAATCAATCGAAACATCAAATGGACGGCCGATCGCAACGAGGCCTTTTTAAGCGATGCCCATGGAAGAGATCACGTCAGTCATGGTGAATTGGCCTTGGACGCAGAGGGAAATTTTTTGGCGCTCAGGGTCAAGACCGATGCAAATATGGGCGCCTATCTGTCCACTTTTTCAACCGCTGTTCCCACTATTTTGTACGCTACTTTGCTGGCCGGACAATACAAGACCCCACAAGTGTATGTGGAGGTTGATGCTTGGTTCACCAACACCGCCCCGGTTGACGCCTACCGCGGAGCGGGACGGCCTGAGGCCACTTATTTGCTAGAGAGGTTGGTGAGCCGTGCTGCTTGGGAGACAGGGCGCACGCAAGATGAGATCAGGAAACGCAACTTCATCACGCAGTTTCCTTATCAAACCCCTGTGGCCTTGCAGTATGACGTTGGAGACTTTCATGCGTGCATGAACGAATCACAGAAAAAGGCCGATGTCTCTGGTTTCGAAGTCCGAAAAGCCGCCTCCAAAGCCAAAGGTAAATTAAGGGGCATCGGTTACTCCAGCTACATTGAAGCTTGTGGCATCGCTCCGAGCAACATTGCTGGTGCATTGGGCGCTCGTGCTGGGCTTTTCGAGTGTGGCGAGATCCGGGTCCATCCCACTGGAAGTGTCACAGTGTTCACGGGCTCTCACAGTCACGGCCAGGGACATGAAACCACCTTCGCCCAAGTGGTGGCCGCTCGCTTAGGTATGGCGGTGGACCAAATCGATGTGGTTCATGGCGATACGGGACGTGTGCCCTTTGGTATGGGGACCTACGGTTCTCGCTCCATTTCGGTGGGGGGAGCTGCGATCATGAAGGCGTTAGATAAAATCGAATCCAAAGCGAAGAAAATTGCAGCCCATTTGCTTGAGGCCAGTGACACAGATATTGAGTTTGCCAACGGCGAGTTCAGGGTCAAGGGGACCGATAAGATGGTCACTTTTGGGCAAGTGGCTTTGACGGCCTATGTGCCGCACAACTACCCTCTTGACAAGCTCGAGCCTGGATTGAACGAGACAGCGTTTTATGATCCAACGAACTTTACATTTCCCGCTGGCACCTACATTTGTGAAGTCGAAGTGGATCCCCAGACCGGTGAAGTTCGCGTGGACCGTTTTACCGCTGTGGATGACTTTGGAACCATCATCAATCCCATGATCGTTGAGGGGCAAATCCATGGCGGTTTGGTGCAAGGCATTGGCCAAGCGTTGCTTGAGAGTTGCGTTTACGATTCGAAAAGTGGGCAGTTGCTCAGTGGCTCCTTCATGGACTACACGATGCCCCGAGCTGATGACTTTCCGCATTTTGAAATTGGACATGTTTGCACGCCTTGTACTCACAACCCCTTGGGAACCAAAGGTTGTGGTGAGGCTGGAGCCATTGGTTCGCCACCGGCCGTGATCAATGCCGTTTTAGATGCCCTGGCACCTCTTGGGGTGAAAGACTTGGACATGCCTGCAACGCCCCATCGTGTTTGGCATGCCATTCAGGCTGCAAAGGTTTGAAGATTTAAGATAACATTACACCTATTGATAAAGAGAGAAATTTAACATGTACGCATTTACTTATGAACGTCCAGCAAGTCTGTCTGATGCTTCAAAATTGATCAAAGCGGGAGCTCAACCCTTGGCTGGTGGACAAACCTTGCTCGCTTCGATGAAGCAGCGCCTGAGCAGTCCCGAGACTTTGGTCGATTTGTCAAAAATCGCTGAGTTAAAAGACATCAAATTGGAGGGGTCATCGATCGTCATTGGTGCCATGGTCAAGCACGCCCAAGTGTCTGAAAGTGACTTGGTCAAGAGTCATCTTCCAGCCTTGGCTGAATTGGCCGGACAAATAGGCGACAAGCAAGTGCGTGCGATGGGGACTTTGGGAGGCTCTGTGGCCAACAACGATCCTGCCGCTTGCTACCCAAGTGCGGTCTTGGCTTTAGGTGCAACCGTTCACACCGATCACCGAACCATTCAAGCCGAGGACTTCTTTCATGGCATGTTCACCACGGCACTCGAGTCCGGTGAGTTGATCAAGTCGATTTCGTTTCCAATTCCTAAAAAAGCGGTCTACTTGAAATTCAAACAACAAGCCTCTCGTTTCGCCATGGTAGGCGTTTTCTTGGCTCAAACCAGCTCAGGTGTTCGCGTGGCCGTCACTGGGGCGAGCTCTCAAGGGGTTTTTCGCCACCACGGACTCGAGGAGGCCTTGAACAAGAGTTTTAGCGTCGAGTCAGCCGCCAGTGTGAAAATCGAGGAAGCCGATTTGAACACCGATATCCATGCAAGCGCTAAATACAGAGCGAATTTGATCAGTGTACAAACCCAACGTGCTGTGAAGATCTTACTTGGATGATCTCTGTTGACGCCTTGATTGAGGCACTTCGAGTTGAGGGGTATGAAGCAGACCGTCGCCTAGCGACGGCTGTGTTTTTGGCGCTCCAGCTTCAAAGGCCATTGCTCCTAGAGGGCGACCCGGGTGTAGGAAAAACAGAACTGGCCAAGGCTTTGAGCTTGGCTCTTGGTCGAGTTTTGGTGCGTTTGCAGTGTTATGACGGTTTGGAGCTCCGAGAGGCCTTGTACGAGTGGAATTACACGGCTCAAATGTTGCACATGCGAGCAGCCAGCGCACACGATCAGCTCTCCCAGGTCGAGCAGGAGGTGTACCAAGAAAAATATTTGATTGAGCGCCCTTTGCTCAAGGCATTGCGCGCCCCAGAACCGGGCGCGGTTTTGTTGATCGACGAAGTGGATCGAGCTGATGAGCCCTTTGAGGCTTTTTTGCTGGAATACTTGGGTGAGTTCCAGGTGAGCATTCCTGAGTTGGGTACGATCAAGGCGTGCGTCACACCGGTCACGATATTGACCAGCAACAGGACCCGAGAGCTCAACGATGCGGTCAAGCGCCGATGTTTGTACCATTGGATGGATTACCCTGAGCGGGAGCGAGAGTTGGCGATCTTACGTCGTCAAGTCCCCCACGCCAGCGAGGATTTGACGCAGCAAGTGGCGACCTTTGTGGACCGCCTACGCTCAGCACCCTTTGTCAGCGCCTTTACGCGTGCACCAGGCATTGCTGAAAGCGTGGAGTGGGCCCGTGCTTTGGTGTCTTTGGATACATTGATCATTGATCCAGAGGTGGTGTCTGATACGGCTGGCATTTTATTCAAGCAACGCGAAGATTTGGCCGCGCTTGAGCCTTTGATGAAAGAGCTTTTAGCGCCAGTGGATGAAGCTTCTTTGTCCTAGTCCCCAAGGTGGCCAAGCATGCAATTGGGTGATGTAAGAACCGGAAAGTGGCCAGAAAACATCTTGGGCTTTGCCAGGGCCCTGAGGCGTTCTGGGGTGCCTGTTGACAGCTCTCGCATTGGCCTCAGTGTCACGTCTGCGCGTCTTGTGGGCCTCGCCCATAAAGAAGACTTGTCCTACGCGCTTGAAAGTGTGTTGATCTCAAGACAAGAAGATCTTGAAGTTTTTAGACAGCTGTTTGACGTCTATTTCAAAGACCCACAGGTGGCCAACAAGTTGTTGGCCCAGATGTTACCTAGCGCTCAAGGGCAAGACACCTCCAAGCCCAAGAAAGCCAGAGTCAGCGACGCACTCAAACCCCAGGCCCCTGTATGGCCTGTAGATCCTGCAAAAACGGACAAAGAGTTGGAGTTCGATGCTGCTATGACGGCGAGCGATCTTGCTAGACTCAAGCTTGCAGACTTCAACCAACTGGGCGCCTCTGAGTTCGCCTTGGTTCAACGCCTGGCCAGAGACATTCGCTTGCCCATTCCAAAAGTGCCTTCAAGAAGAAAGGTCAATCGAGCCAGGGGTGCCCATTTGAACTGGTCCAAAGCCTTGAGAACGGCTGCACAAATGGATGGTGAGTTCATCGTCTTGCCCAAGCTTGGACGACAGCTGCAAACGCTGCCTATTTTCATGTTGGTAGATATTTCCGGCTCTATGGAGCGTTATGCCCGTCTGCTGCTTGCTTTTTTGCACAAAGCAACAGCGCATGCACCTCGGCGCGATGTGATGGCTTTTGGAACAGGGTTGAGTGATTTGAACCAGGCTTTCAAGTTGAAAGATCCTGACATGATGCTTCAAGGGTGCAACCTAGCCATCAAAGATTTTGCTGGAGGCACCAAGCTGGGTGCTTCTTTACAGGAGCTCAAGACGCATCACGCGCATCGGCTGATCGCAAAAAGAAGCTTGGTTTTATTGGTGAGCGATGGCTTGGACACGGGAGACAGTGGGCAGCTTGAGGCAAGCTTGAAGTGGCTCAAAGGCAAGTCTCGAAAAATTTGTTGGCTCAACCCCTTGCTGCGGTTTGAGGGCTATGAGCCCTTGGCCAAGGGGGCAAGTGTCTTGGATCGCTACAGCGATGCAAAAATGGCCATTCACAACCTCACGCATTTAGAGGATTTGGCCAAGGCCATTAAAGATCTGGTCCAAAGATAAAGGGTAAGATAGCCATAAGGGATGTGCTATGAGCAGGCCCCAAGTGAAGAAATGGTTTTAACACGGAGTAACGATCAATGGACATGCAAGGAACTCGACAATTGGCGGTGAGTCAACAACAAGCCTGGAACGCTTTAAACGACCCCGAAGTTTTAAAGGTTTGTATTCCCGGATGCGACAGAATTGAAGTAGGAGAAGACCAACAGTATTTGATCGGCATGGCGGTCAAAGTGGGTCCAGTGTCGGCAAAGTTCAGTGGCAAAATCTCTCTCATGGACATGAACCCTCCAGCGAGTTACACCTTGAATTTCGAGGGCCAGGGTGGGGTTGCTGGATTTGGCAAGGGGCAAGCTCAAGTCAAGCTGATCCCCAACGACCAAGGTTGTGAGTTGCAATACGTGGTGAATGCGCAGGTCGGCGGCAAGATCGCTCAACTGGGTCAGCGTTTGATCGATGGAGCTGCAAAGTCCTTGTCAGAAGATTTCTTTAAAAAATTTGATGCGGAAACAGCCAAAATCTTCTCCGCATCCCAAGCTTCTGCGCCATCTGAAAGCCAGGAGCCAAGTCACACCGAAGACGCTTCTCCTAGTTGGTTGAGTGTGAGGAACATCAGTTTTGCAGCGCTTGGGCTCTTGTTGCTCTACTTCATCTTGAAGTAGGTCTGAGGCGCACGGTGGATGGGATGGGTAAGGAGGCCCAACCAGCGCTCATCCTTGGCCTTGAGTGAGGGCGATTGAATCCATCCCTGGTCACATGCTCTTCAAGCTCATCGCCTGAGCTTGGATCTGGGCATCATCGAGTTGTATCTTGATCAAAACAGCCATTCAGGTTTCTCCCATCTATTTGTCCTAAGCCCATGCCTACAAGTATTCGACCAGGATTCATTGCGCTTCACGGCAATCAACTCGAAGCCATCACAGACACTTTTTTTGCGTGGATGAAAAGACATCCCTTGGGGCCCTTGGACCAAGAGGTGATATTGACCCCCACGCATGCTGTGGCGGAGTGGATGAAGATCAGGCTGGCAAGAACTGAGGGTGTGTGCGCTGCGGTGTCGATCAACTTACCCGGTAAAGTCATCTGGGGCTTGTACAGAGCTATTTTGAACGATCCGGCTGTACCGACTTACTCTGCAACCGATAAAGAGGTCTTGGTTTGGCGATTGATGAAGATTTTGCCCACTGAGATCCAACGTGATTCTTATGCATTGATCCAAGAGTACCTGAGTCGTTTTGGCGATGAGGCGCTCTTTAAACTTGCGTCTCAAATTGCAGAGCTTTTTGATCAATACCAGGTGTACAGAGCTGACTGGCTTAAAAAATGGGAAGAGGGTGGAGATGAGCTGATCGATCCAAGGGGTGAGGCCAGCCCTCTTCAAGCTCAAGAGATTTGGCAAAGCGAGTGTTGGAGAAGCATCGTCCATGAACTCAATGAGCAAGAGCAGTTGGGCATCAGACCTCACCTTCATGATCGGGTGATGGGTCTTTTGAGCAGTGGGGAGTTTGATGCATCCGCTTTGCCCAAGCGCATTGCTTTGCTAGGTGTCAGTAGCTTACCCATGCAGAGCTTGGCTTTTTTGGCAGCACTTTCACAGTACACGCAAGTTTTGATTGGCGTGAACTCTCCTTGTCGCTTTCACTGGGCTGACATCATGGAGGGGCGAGAGTATTTCAAATGGAGCAGAAGGCGATTTAAAAATCGTGCAGAGCTTGATCTGTCGATGGTTGATTTTCATGAAATGCATTTGTACGCCAATCCCATCTTGAGTGCTTGGGGCAGACAAAGCCGAGACTTCGTAAGGCAATTGGACGAGTTTGATGACGTTCAAAAAACCAAGGAAGAATTCAATGAATTGAAGTTGGACGTGTTTGACCATCTGACGGATTCGCTGCCTGAGACAAGCGGCACTGTTGGAGATTCTCTTTTGCATTTGATTCAAAACCAAGTCAGAGATCTTGAGCCCATGGACCCAAAGGCGTTGCAAGAAAAAGAGCGGTTGATGGGCATCACTATCGAGTCCAAGCGTGGGTCAAGTGAGGTTGTTTCTCTGGCCAATAGCAGTTTGGTGTTTCATAAAACCCATGGGCTCACGAGAGAGTTGGAGGTGCTGCACGATCAATTGCTCACACTGTTTGACGCATCAAACCCTACATCGCAGGTGCAAGCCTATGATGTTTTGGTCTTGATGCCAGATCTTGAATTGGCCACACCAGTGATTCAAGCTGTTTTTGGTCAGTACGACAAAAGCGATCCAAGGCATGTTCCCTTCGCCATAGCGCAACCGTCTGGCTATGAGAACCATCCCTTGATCGAAAATTTAAGGTGGTTGATGAATCTAGGCACCTCAAGATGTCATTTAAGTGATTTGTTGAGCATTCTCAAAACACCCTGCGTGGCAAGTCGATTTGACTTGGTGGACAATGATTTTGAGCAGCTTGAGCACTGGCTGGCGGGGTCAGGTATGCGCTGGGGACTGCATGGTGAGCAAAGAGAAAAATTGGGGTTTTCAGACGCCAAAGAGTTCAACACGGTGCTTTTTGGCATCAAGCGCATGCTGCTTGGATACACCAATGGAGATCAATGGCAGTTAGAAGAGTTTGTGGTCAATCCAAGCATCTTACCCTTTGATGCAATCTCTGGCTTGGACGCGGAGTTGGTGGGTCGCTTCGTGTCTTTTGTGGAGGTCATCTGCACTTGGTGGGAAGATGGCCAGGGAATGCAAAGCCCACAACAATGGGTTCGATCGCTTGGTGGTTTGATCTCAGAATTGATCAAAGCCAAGACGCCCGATGACTTGAAACTTTTGGAGGCCTTGCACGCTTCATTGAATCAATTTCAGGAGATCACAGAGTTTGCAAATTTTCACGGGCCAATTTCATTGAAGGTGGCCGGGGCTGTGTGGTTGGATGGATTGCAATCCAAAGATAAAAGACAGAGGCTTTTGTCCTATGGGGTCACCTTTGGTTCAATTAAAACCATGCATTCCCTGCCCTTTAAGGTGGTCTGTCTTCTGGGGATGAACGACGGAGATTTCCCAAGACTCAGCAGTCACCACCCCTTTGATTTGATGGCTCAAAGAGGACAAGCCCGAGTTGGAGACCGATCAAAGTCAAGCGATGACCGAGGTTTGATGCTGCAGGCATTGCTTTGTGCTCGAGACAAACTCTACATCAGTTGGAGTGCATTCAACGAGAGAGACAATTCATCAAAAAATCCATCGGTTTTGGTCACTCAACTCAGGCAATACATTGCTCAGAAGTGGTCTGAAGAGCTCTTGGATTCGATCACGACAACGCATCCCATGCAGCCCTTTAGTGCAGAATACTTCAAGAAAGACACCAAACTTTACACCTACGCAAATGAGTGGTTGTCAATCCATGAAAAAACCGGTATTCAAAAAGAGTTACTGCAGAAATCAAGAAACAAAGCTTTGAAGACGACGGATTCAGTGAAAGAAGATGTTTGCTCTTTGCAACAGATCATCCAGTGCTTTAAAAATCCAGTCAAACATTTTTTCAAGACGGGTTTATCCATTGATTTTTATTCTCTAGAACAAAACCAATCGGATGATGAACTGTTTGGACTTGATGCACTACAGACCTTCAAAATCAAAGATGAATTGTTGGAGCTCTTTAAGAAAACAGATGACAAAAAGTGGAATATTGAGTCCTTGGTGAGTCACTATGTATCAAATTTAAAGCTTGCGGGCTCCCTGCCCTTGGGGCCCATGGGGGAGTTGCTTCAAGAGAGTTTGACCGCAGAAATAGTTCCTCAGCTCAACTGCGCTTTAACTCTACAAAACAATCACCCTGTGCAGTTGCCTGATTTGATCTTGAATTTTAAATTTGGTGAATTGACAGTCCAGCAATCCATTTCGGGCTTAAGAGCGACTGAGACATCACAAGCTCACCAAGCCCGTGTGTGTATTGAATTGATTGCCAGTCGGCTTTATAGCAACAAAGCCATGCGACATCATCAATTGCTCAAACCATGGATTTTGAGCACAGTTTTTGCTCATCTGGAGTTGGATGTTCAACTGCTTTTTTTATTCGCCGATGTTCAATTCATCGCCGTACAACCAAGCAAAGAACAAGCGGATCACGTGTTAGAGGTGTTGGCAAATTTGTATGCCATGAGTGAAATCCAATTTGTAGCCGTGCCTTTAAAAACTGCACAGAGCTACGCAAAGAGTGCGGATCTGAAAAAGGCTAAATTGATCTACGAGGGAAGCGAGCACGTTTTCGCAGAAGTCAACGATCTCAGTTTGCAACGAATTTTTCCAGATTTTGAAGCATTGATTCAAGAAGAGGGCACCCTTGAATTGTGGAGCAAGGTGTTCGAGCCATTTTGGGCTTGGTTGGATCTCCAAGACACGCCTGAAACTTATTCGAAACATGTCGAGCTCGTGGAGGGATGAATCAATTGATCTCTCAAGACTCAGACATGAAAGAATTGGATGTGGTTCGTTTGCCCTTGACGGGTAGTCGACTGATCGAGGCCTCAGCAGGCACGGGGAAGACTTACACCATTGCCGCTTTGTTCGTAAGGTTGGTCTTGGGGCATGGTGAAAATTCACAAGAGGCGGTCGTGTCTGACGTGCGGGTCAAGACTGGATTTCACCGAGCTTTGTTGCCCTCGGAAATACTGGTGATGACCTTTACGAAAGCTGCAACTCAGGAGTTGTCCTCTAGGATACAGGCTCGATTGCTTGAGGTCGCGGAGATCTTTCGTCAGGATCCTGCCCTTCTTGTTGAAGATGCTTTTGTCAAGGCGTTGCTAGAGTCTTATCCAACGACTGCATCCAGGCAGCAAGCTGCTTGGCAACTTGACCAAGCAGCGCTTTGTATGGATGAGGCATCCGTGTTCACCATCGATGCATGGTGTCAAAAGGTCCTGCGCGAGCATGCCATTCACACTGGTCAGCCTTTTGATGAAGAGTTGGTGGTCAATGAGCAAGACCTGAGGCGCCGCGCGGTGCAAGACTTTTGGCGACGCAATGTGTACGCCATGGAACTTGAATTGGCAAGAAAATTCAAGCAAATTCTCCCTAAAGAGTTGGACGACTTGACCCAACGAGTTGAAAAACATTTTAAGAACCAGACCTCAAACACCTTGAGGAGTGAAGATGTTCAAACAAAAGATTTTGTCAGCAAATTTTCAGAGTTGGCAAATCATCATCATCAGCATCTAGGTCAGCAAAAAAAACAGCTGCTTGAACTGCAGCGAAAAGTATCCGATTGGGTGGAGTCCGAATGGACCCAAAATAGAGCGCAGTGGAACGGCACAGTGTTAGGTCAGCATCATTTGCAAAAATGGCTTGGCGCTCTTGAGTCTTGGTGCAAGGCCTCTCAAGGTGAAGTCTTCCCAAGCAATGTCCTTGATCGTTGGAGTCGGTTTTCGCCTGAGGCGTTTGTTCGCGCTAGGCATGCTCAAGCCCCAGCTCTTGAGTTGCCACCCTTCATCGAGGCATTTTTTACTTTAGGCCTTGAAACCATAGGTCTTCCAACACTTTTGGATCAAACCCTACCCTGGGTGATGTCTTGTATTTCTGCAGAAATCAAAGACCTCAAGGCAAAGAGTGCTCAATTTGGTTTTTCTGATCTTTTGCTAAGACTGGATTTGGCATTGAAGGCGGAGCACGGAGGATTTTTAAGGGAGCAACTCAAGCAACAGTATCCCATCATCATGGTGGACGAATTTCAAGACACATCCCCCATTCAATATGAAATTTTCGATCAGATCTACAACATTGAAGAAAATAGCAATGAAACTGCTATTTTGTTGATTGGGGATCCTAAACAGTCGATTTATTCTTTTAGGGGGGCAGACATCAACAGTTATTTGAAAGCCAAGTCAGCAACGCGTTCAAGACAGTATGTCTTGAATTGCAATTTTCGCTCTAGCGTGCAATTGGTCAAAGCGGTCAATGCGCTTTTTGGGCGTTCAGAGGCCACAAGATCAAGTGGTGCATTTTCATACCGCCAAGCAGGCCTTGACCCTTTACCCTTTTTAGGCGTTCAAGCAGCGGGATTGAAAGAAAACTTGATGTGCTCAACTGGGTTGGTGCCGCCCATCACGGCCTTGTACTGCGACGAGGTACAAAGTGCAAAGGACGTACGCGAGCAGTTTGCAGCTCACTGTGCTGAGCAGGTCGTTACTTGGTTAAACGACCCAAGCCTTGTCTTTAAGCGCATGGATGGCTCGGGTGAAGACGAGCGCAGATTTTTACCAGCCGATATTGCCATTTTGGTCAGAACAGGTGTTGAGGCCCAGGCGGTCAGAAATGCTTTGGCCATGCGAGGTCTATCCAGCGTTTACTTGTCTGACAAGGATTCGGTTTTTAAAACCGACCATGCTCGGGACATGGCTTATTGGATGCGTGCAGTGTTGACGCCAATGGATGTGTCAAAAGTCAAAACAGCTTTGGCACTGTCATTGTTGAGCCTCTCCAATGAAGAGCTGCAGATGATCAATGACGATGAAAACAAGTTTGATCAATACGCCAGTTGGATGAAAGAGCTCGAAGTCATTTGGAGGCGTCAAGGCATTTTAGCGATGGTTCGAAAAACTTTGACTTTGTTTGATCTTCCAGCGAGATGGCTTGGACAATCCGATGGTCAACGAAAGTTGACCAATGTTTTGCAACTCTCTGAATTGTTGCAAGCCCAAAGTTTAAAAGTCCATGCGCAGCAGGGCTTGCTGGATTGGTTCATCCATGCTCTGACCGATTCCGGCTCTCAAGCAGAGGATCACATTCTGCGCTTAGAAAGCGATGCTGACTTGGTAAAAATTGTCACCATTCATAAAAGCAAGGGACTTGAGTTCAATGTTGTCATGCTGCCATTTGCAACGACGTTCAATTCTAAGGATCAAAAAAAATCAAACGCTGAAGTCGATGCCTCAGAGGATGAAAAAATCCCTGTCGCAGATGATGCTTCAAAAGAAAACATCCGACTTCTCTACGTTGCCTTGACAAGAGCGAAACATGCCATTTGGATGGGATTTGCAAGGCTGAACCGTAGCGGTCAAGGTGCTTGTGTCACGCACCTCAGTGCTCTTGGAACTTTGATCACTGATGGCCAAGCCTTGAGTGCTGAGGAGTCATGGCTTGAGCGTCTTCGATCTTTTGTCATGCAAGATGAGTTCTGTGAAGTGCTTCTAAGCCCAGTACAGTTGCAAAGAACATTTTTGAAACTGCAAAGCGGCACTCCAGATCTGAAAGAGCCCTTGACCTTCAAGGGGCACTTGGATCTTGACTACCGATTCTCTAGCTTTTCATCTCTTTTGCGTCAGGGACTTGGCGCTCAAGAACACAAAAATCTGGAGTCATTTGCACCCGCGGAAGATGAGCCACATGTTGCGGACGATGATGCAGTCGATGTTTCAAAGGTTGACTCGTTGGTCTTGGGTGAGTTCGCCTTGAAAATGTCCATGGTCAATAGACTTCACTCCCCCAATCCATGGCTTGGTATTGCCGGTGGAATTGAGGTAGGTAACTATGTTCACGAACTTTTACGCTGGACACTTGTGGAGGGTTTTGGACAATTCAGAACTGAGGCGTTTCAATTGAACTTGTTGCAGCGCATTGAAAATTTCATGCCTCAAAAAATCAAGAACCAAGAAAATTTACTTGGTGGATTCAAGCCATTGCCGTCTGAGCACGCTTTGGTAGAGGATGATTTTTGGGGTAAAAAGTCGGTGATGTCTCGGTTGATGTTCAATTGGCTTTTTAAAATTGTACATGAGCCTTTGAGCGAATGCGGTGTGTCTTTGGAGCATCTGAAGAGTCGGTTGGCTGAAACTGAGTTTTGGATGAGTTGTGACTCTTTTGAGAGTCATCGGATTGAGGCGGTTGCATCGACATATTTATTGCCGGATTTGAGCCGTCAGGCTGTTTTGCCGTCCTCTTGGCATGGCATGCTGATGGGCTTTTCGGATTTGCTCTTTGAGAGCGGTGGAAAGTATTATGTATTGGATTACAAAACCAACTCTTTGGGATTCAATCTTCAAGATTATGAAATTGAGTCTTTGCAAAAAGATGTGGTGGCCAATCGCTATGATTTGCAAGCCGCCATTTATTTGTTGGCACTTCATCGCTTGCTAAGGCACAGACTGTCAGAGGCTTATGACCCAGATGTTCACCTAGGCGGCGCATTTGTTTGGTACGTAAGAGGGGTCAGCTCCAAGGGACAAGGCTTGTGCTTTTTAAAGGCAAGTGCCGCCATGATGGCTGCATTAGAGGTGTCCCTGTCCCCTACATCGGCCATGAACTCAACCCTTATGGATGGCGTTGGTCTATGAGCATGTTGTTGCCTTCTTCAAGCGGAGCACATCGGGACGATGCCAATCAGGCAGGTTTGATTTTTCATTTGATGGAGTCCATCAAATGGGGCATCAAAGAAGGTCATTTGAGGCATTTGGATTTGGCGTTGGTTCGGTTTTTTTATGGACTGGAGACAACTCTAAAAGACAAGGAGTTGCTGGCACTTTTATGGTTGCTTGCAGTGTTGTCGAATTATCTGGCTCAGGGTCATGCATGTGTTTCACTGAAAATGATCTTGGCCAAAGACACGGGACTCTTTCAAGATACGCAGGTTCAAAGAAGCGATGTTTTGCGTGAGCATTATGGTGTTGTTCTTGAGCACTTGCCGCAAAGTGTTCAAGCCTGGAAGGATTGTCTGCTCAAGTCCTCTATGGTGAGACTGGTGCCCTTTCAAAGCAATGTCTTGTCAACGACTGAGTTGAGCGCGCTGAGCAGAGACGAGCTACCAGCTGATCGAGGTCAATCCATCGTTTTGATGGAGTTTGAAAGCGAGTTGCTGATTTACTTCAGGCGTCAATGGATGGCTGAAGATTTCATTGCGAATGCGCTTTTTGAAAAATCAAAGATAGCATTCCCTGTAGACGCTATGGCGGTGAGCCAAGGGCTTGATTTGCTTTTTAGCGAGGCGCCAAAGGCAGCCAGCGAACTGTCAATTGAATCCAAAAAAGCACTTGACTGGCAAAAAATTGCTTGTGCTTTGTCCGTTCGTTCTCCATTGAGTATCATCACGGGCGGGCCAGGCACGGGTAAAACATTCACTGTCGCTCGCTTGATTGCCTTGGCTTGCATGGTTCACAAAGGTGAGAGTGACTTGAGAATATCTCTGGCAGCACCCACGGGCAAAGCTGCATCTAGACTTTACCGTTCCATTGAAAGCTCTCTTTGGGCATTGAGCCAGGATTTGGAGGGGCACCTCGACTGCAAAGCTTTGTTAGCGCGCATGGGTTCGGCTAAAACACTGCACACCCTCTTGGGTTACCGCATGCATGAAAAGAGTTTCCGTTTCAATGAGCACCAGCCCTTGGCTTTGGACTTGTTGGTCCTTGATGAGGCCTCCATGATCGATGCGGAGTTGATGTGCTCTCTTTTAAAGGCCTTGCCGCCCAAGGCGCAACTGATCTTGTTGGGCGACAAGGATCAGTTGTCTTCTGTGGAGGTGGGCTCGATTCTCTCTGAGCTGAGCGGTGAACGAAAGCCCTCTCATTTCATCAACCTCAGCGAACTGTACGACCCTGCAACGGTAGAGTTTTTATGCAAGGTCACTGCACTACCTTTTGAGGAGCATGTGTCAACGCATGTGCGGCGAGGCAGAGCTTTTACAAACTTGGTGATGCTTTCAAAAAGTCGTCGCTTTGAGGGTCATATTGCTGAACTTGCGCAATGCGTCAATGCTGGTGATGTAGGCGGTGTCGCCAGAGTGCTGACAAAATCTCATGGCGGGGATATCAGTAGTTTGACCAGTGCAAAAATGGACCCCTTGATGGAGGTTTGCCTTGGTGTTCAAGCGCCCGTGTTAAGGCCTGGTCAAAGCGGGGACTTGTTTGAGGGAAACAAGAAGCCTAACTTTTTGGCCTATTTGAGTGTGCTGCAACGCCAAGGCGCCTTGCGTCAAGAGTCCCGTGCCCCAATGCTTGCTCCAGTTGAATCGTGGATGGAGGAGGCCTTGATTGAATTCGAGCGCTTTAGGGTGCTGTGTGCCATCAATGAAGGCCCCTTGGGTTCGGTCGCTATCAACCAAGCCATTGAAGCTCAATTGCAAAAGCAGGGTTGGATTCGCCCAAAAGGGGAATGGTACAGTGGCCGCGCCATCATGTTGACCAGAAATCAGCATGATTTGGGTCTGTCCAACGGGGATGTTGGCTTGGTCGTGGCTGATCCCTTTAGCAACGCTTACCGTGCTTATTTTCTTGCTGGGTCTGGCTTTCAAGGTGTGTCCATCAATCGATTGTTATCGGTTCAAACAGCCTATGCAATGAGCATACACAAGTCTCAGGGGTCTGAATACGAGCATGCGTTGGTGGTCTTGCAAGACCATGCAGAGAAGTCACTCACCCGAGAGTTGCTTTACACAGGCGTCACGCGAGCCAAACGGTTTTTAAGCGTCTTTCAAGCTCGATCTGGGCTGATCGAGCAATCGGTCTCGATGAGAGCCAAGCGCACAAGTGGTTTGTCGGGTCGACTTCAAGCATTGTCTGCTCTAGACAATTAAAGCTTGTGCAAGCTTGCAGTGGATTTGTTAAACTCAATGTATGCAAGAAAATCTCCTCTCCAGCCCGTCTTTTGGTCTTGTGATCGTTGGCGATGAAATCATGTCAGGCAAGCGGGCCGACAAACACATGAGCAAAGTCATTGAATTGCTGGCCAGCCGTGGCCTTCAATTGGATTACGCGCACTACGTTGGCGACGATCCTAAAAAAATCACGCAAACACTTCAACGTGCATTTGAAAGCGGAGACATCGTTTTTTCATGCGGTGGCATAGGGGCCACGCCGGATGACCATACACGCCAATGTGCTGCCAAGGCTTTGGATTTGGAGTTGGTGCTTCATCCTGAGGCGGAGAGCTTGATTCGCCAAAGGATCATGGACCAAGCCAAGGAGGCGGGACAGGTTTATGAGCCGGATCATCCCAACCACGTGCATCGACTGAACATGGGCATGTTCCCTCTTGGCGCTGCAATCATCCCCAACCCCTACAACAAAATTCCTGGTTTCCAATGTAAAAGCGCCAACCCACAACTGCTCAAGTCGCACCCTTGGGCATCGGTGTATTTCTTGCCCGGCTTTCCCGTCATGGCCTGGCCGATGATCGAGTGGGTCTTGGAAGCGTACTGCAAGCCATGGTTCAGAAAAGCGGCATGGAGTGAAAAATCGGTGATCGTGTATGGAGCGATGGAGGCCGCCTTGACGCCCATCATGATCAAATTAGAGGCCCAGTTCCAAGGCCTGAAGGTCTTTAGTCTGCCGAGTGTCGATCACCCTGAGCATGGTCGTCACATTGAGCTAGGTGTCAAGGGTCACCCAGATGTGGCCACCCCGGCTTATGAAGAGTTGCTCAAAGATTTGCATGATTTCGGTGCATCAATGGGCCCTCAATTGGTGCGTTGATCCGTTTCAATGTCCACCGTATTTATAAATGCACTATAATGGTGCAAACTAAAGGTGCCCACCTTCCTCTTTGGGTGCTTTAGGGAAGTGGTTTCTTTTTCTGTTTGCCAATAAGGCAATTACAATGGGCGTGTTTTGAATGCGTGACTGTTGTGATCCCTTTGAGGTGGCACATTTTCTGCTCATTGAATCAAGACTTAATCCACAACTTAACCGTAATTTCAGGAGAAACTGATGGCAAAGACCGTCGCAGATGTAATGAAGCAAGTCAAAGACGACGAAATCAAATTCGTTGATTTTCGCTTCACCGATACCCGTGGTAAAGAGCAGCACGTGAGCGTGCCGATTTCTGCTTTCGATGAAGGTAAATTTACCGATGGCCACGCTTTTGATGGCTCATCCATAGCAGGTTGGAAGGGTATTGAGGCCTCTGATATGTTGCTCATGCCTGACGCCAACACGGCCTTTGTTGATCCTTTCTTTCAAGAGCCCACTTTGGTGTTGTCTTGTGATGTTTTAGAGCCCGGTGATGGCAAGTCATATGACCGCGATCCACGCTCAATTGCTAAAAGAGCCGAGGCCTACTTGAAGGCCAGTGGAATTGGTGACACGGCCTATTTTGGTCCAGAGCCAGAATTCTTTATTTTTGATGACGTGCGTTGGGGCAATGACATGTCGGGCTCCTTCTTTCACATCGATGAATACGAAGCGCCATGGAATTCAGGCAAACAAATCGAAGGTGGCAACAAGGGTCACCGTCCGACCGTCAAGGGCGGTTATTTCCCCGTGCCTCCAGTTGACAGCACTCAGGACATGCGTGCTGAAATGGTCTCGATCCTTGAAGAGATTGGCATTCCAGTTGAGGTCTTCCACCATGAGGTGGCGGGTGCAGGTCAAAACGAAATTGGAACCAAATTCTCCACCTTGGTTGAAAGAGCCGATTGGACACAAAAATTGAAGTACGTCGTTTGGAACGTTGCGCACGCCTATGGTAAGACCGCTACCTTCATGCCAAAACCCATCGTTGGTGACAACGGTTCAGGCATGCACGTTCACCAATCTCTTTGGAAAGATGGTAAGAATTTATTTGCTGGCTCTGGCTATGCAGGTTTGAGCGACACAGCCCTCTACTACATCGGTGGTGTGATCAAGCACGCAAGGGCATTGAACGCGATCACCAACCCAACGACCAACAGTTACAAGCGCTTGGTTCCTGGTTTTGAGGCGCCTGTGAAATTGGCTTACTCTAGTCGCAACCGATCTGCCTCTATTCGTATTCCTTTTGTTGCAAGCGACAAAGGTCGTCGTATCGAGGCGAGATTCCCTGATCCCATGACCAACCCTTATCTGTGTTTCTCTGCTTTGATGATGGCGGGTTTAGATGGCATCGAGAACAAAATCCATCCTGGCGAGGCGGCAACGAAAGACTTGTACCACTTGCCTCCCGAGGAAGATGCATTGGTCCCAACGGTCTGTCACAGTTTAGACCAAGCTTTGGAGTATTTGGACAAAGACCGCGCGTTTTTGACCAAAGGCGGTGTTTTCACAGACAGCATGATTGATGCTTACATTGAACTCAAAATGGGTGAAGTGACACGCTTTCGTCAAGCCACCCACCCGATTGAATTCGATATGTATTTTTCACTGTAATACACCATCGTCCTCAACAGGGGAAAAAGGGGACGGTCCTACCGTCCCTTTTTTTTTGAGTGCATGTGTAAGTTGAGGGACGTAAGGGGTTCGAGATAGGGGCTCATTTTTAAGGGATCTTCAAACGCTCACGTCTTTCATGAATATTTTTAGGGTTGAACAATGACAACAGCAAAAGACAAGCTTGCTCCAACTCAAGAGGCAGAGTCAAAACACGCTTTGGAGGTGTTGGATCTGCTGGCCACCTTGGTGCTGCTGGTCAGTGCAAAGGGCGAGGTTGTATTTGCCAACTCTGCAACACAAGAAATTTTTGGTCTCCCAGGAAAATTGATCAAGGGCAACTTGCTCAGTGATTTCTTTGTGGAATACAAAACCATTATTTCTAGCCTCCATTCAGCACAAAAGGAGCATTTTTCTGCCTTGAGATTCAATGCCACCATCAAAAGGGTAGGGGCAGATAACATGCCCGTGCATGTCATTTTGGCGTCGGCCAATACGCTGGGTCAAGTGTTTGTTGAGTTGATACCTCTAGAGCAACAGGCCAAACAAGACAGAGAAGAGAGAATCATCGATCAAGCGCAAGCCAACAAGGAATTGATCAGAAACTTGGCGCATGAAATCAAAAACCCCTTGGGAGGCATCAGAGGTGCAGCACAGTTGTTGCAAATGGAGATGGAGTCCAAAGATTTGGTTGAATACACGCAAGTGATCATTCGAGAGGCCGATCGGCTTCAAACCTTGGTGGATCGACTGTTGGCGCCTCACAGGAAGCCCCATGAGGTGAGGGAAGTCAACATCCATGAGGTGTGCGAGCGAGTTCGGTCCTTGATCTTGGCTGAATTTCCAAGAGGACTGAAGTTCAGGCGAGATTACGATACCTCCATCCCCTTTGTTCATGGGGACGTGGAGCAATTGATCCAGGCGGTTTTGAATGTCACGCACAACGCCGCTCAGGCGTTGAGCGATCGCATCGCAGTTGGAGATGCGCAGATCACCTTTAAAACAAGGGTCGCCAGTCAAGTCATTTTGACCAAGCAACGCCATAAATTGGCATTGGAATTGCATGTGATTGACAATGGTCCTGGCGTGCCAGAAGGGATCAAAGATCGATTGTTTTCACCTTTGGTTTCAGGGCGTGATGGTGGTTCGGGATTGGGATTGAATTTGGCGCAAACATTCATTCAACAGCATCGTGGGTTGATTGAGTTTGAAAGTGTTCCGGGGCGAACGAATTTTAAAATTTTGATTCCTCTACAGTGACCAACAGTCCCTGTAAGTTGATAACCTTAAGGCGTGCTAAAAAATGAATCCGATTTGGATCGTAGATGATGACCAGTCCATCCGTTTTGTGTTGGAAAAAGCACTGCTTCGTGAGGAATTACCCACGCGCAGTTTTACCAACCCAAGGGATGTGCTTCGAGCCTTGATGGAAGCCTCCTTGGAGGAGTATCCCCAGGTCTTGTTGAGCGACATCAGAATGCCTGGAGGTTCCGGTTTGGAGTTGTTGTCTGAGATCAAGCTGAAGTATCCCAGCATTTCAGTGATCATCATGACGGCATTTTCTGATCTTGACAGTGCTGTCTCCTCCTTTCAAGGCGGCGCTTTTGAATACTTGCCCAAGCCCTTTGATGTGCCAAAGGCCGTGGATCTGGTCAAGCGTGCATTGGAGGAGGTGAGCGCTAAAAGCGTTGGCGTCACCTCTTCGCAAGAGACGCCCGAGATGCTTGGACAAGCACCTGCCATGCAAGATGTCTTCAGGGTCATTGGACGTTTAAGTCAAAGCAATGTCACTGTGTTGATCACTGGTGAGTCGGGGTCGGGTAAAGAGTTGGTGGCCCGAGCGTTGCACAAACACTCGCAGCGCTCAAACGGTACCTTTGTCGCGATCAACACGGCGGCCATTCCCAAAGATTTGTTGGAGAGCGAACTCTTTGGTCATGAGAGAGGCGCCTTCACAGGTGCCCAAACCATGAGAAGAGGTCGATTTGAGCAAGCCGAAGGTGGCACCTTGTTTCTCGATGAAATTGGAGACATGCCATTCGATTTGCAGACCAGATTGCTGCGCGTTTTGAGCGATGGGAATTTTTACCGCGTCGGCGGCCACACCAGCATCAAGGCCAATGTTCGCGTGATCGCTGCAACGCACCAAGACTTAGAGCAAAGGGTCAAAGAGGGTGCATTCAGAGAGGATTTGTTTCACCGCTTGAATGTCATACGTTTGAGATTGCCTGCTCTCAGAGAAAGAAAAGAAGACATACCTGTCTTGACACATTTCTTTTTAAAGCAAAGTGCCGTTCAACTCGGCGTCGACCCCAAAAGAATCTCAGCTTCAGCGCTCAGCGTTTTGATTGGTTTTCCTTTCCCTGGAAACGTTAGGCAGTTGGAGAACATCTGTCACTGGTTAAGTGTCATGACACCATCGCTCGTTGTTGAGCCCAAAGACTTACCCCCAGAGGTCTTGGCGTTTTACCATCAACACCAAGCCCAATTGCATACCTCAAGTTTGGAGCCAGCAGCCAGCACACACAGCAACGAAGATCTCACCTTGAGCGCACATTTAAAGATGCAAAAGTCCAGTGAGCTCATGACCGATGGACATGCAATCGGTTTGGATGCGCTTGCATTGCAAGTGAATCGGCGCACGGACAGTGATGCCATCAGTTCAAATACAAGCGCACCCAACCTTCATCGGGACAGGGCCCATGTTGGCCTTTATGAGCCCAACGAGTATGCGGGATTTGAAGGCGGCCAGGTCAAAGTCACCTGGGAGCACTCCTTGGAATTGGAGGCAGCCGCCTTGCTGTCCTCAGGACAGAGCGATGTTTGGGACATCTTGAGCAAAAAATTTGAAGCGAAATTGATCCAAACCGCACTGAGCAACACCAAGGGACGCAGGATAGAAGCTGCTGTAAAACTGGGCATTGGTAGAAACACGATCACAAGAAAAATTCAAGAACTGGGGCTGGAGGACTGAGGCAGAAGCTGAAGACTCTGAAGACTTTACCTGTCCATCAGGACCTTTGAAGTCATCTTTGTAACTTGACCCAAACGGGTGCGTGATCGCTTGGACGTTCTTTTTTTCGGGGCTCTTTGTCAATTTCACAAGCCTGAACTTGGTGTTGTAGGCTCTTGCTCAAAAGGATGTGATCGATTCTGAGGCCTTTGTTTCGCCTAAAAGCAGCCTCTCGGTAGTCCCACCAAGAGAATTTTTTTTCAGTCGGATGCAAGTGTCTAAATGCATCGAACAACTCCAGGTCCAGTAAATTTTTAAAGTGTGCTCTTTCTTGTTCTGTGCAGTGGATGGTGCCAGCCAATTCCACGGGGTCCCATACATCCAAGTCATCCCACGTGATGTTGAAGTCTCCCATCAGCGCAATGGGCTCAGCTTGTTTTGACAACTCGCGCACCCAAAGGGTCAGTGCATCAAGCCACTTCATTTTGTAAGCGAATTTGTCGCTCTCAGGAGATTGTCCATTTGGAAAGTAAGCACCAATGACCCGAACGCCCAAGACCTTGGCGCTGATCACACGGGCCATGTCATCTTCAAAGCCCACGATATTTTTATGGATGTCACTCAAAGGGTGCTTGGAGATGATGGCCACACCGTTGTAGGTCTTTTGCCCGAAAAAAGAAATTTCATAGCCTTTGTCGATGAAGGCCTGGGCGGGAAACTTGTCATCGGTCAGTTTGGTTTCTTGTAAAACCAAGACGTCAACAGCCTCGTCTTGGGGCTGGCCATCGAGCCACTCCAAAACGTGAGGGAGCCTCACATTCAATGAGTTGACGTTCCAGGTGGCAAGTTTCACAGCAAGAACGCTTTTTAGATGTGCATGGCGGCCAAACCACCCAACACAAGTCCTACGCCGCCCATGGCCATCATGGCTTTTTGAAGCCAGGTTTTGCGAGTGAGCAAGGCAATGGCAGCCAAAGCGATAGAGATTTGAAGGGCTGTGGTGGCCTGAGCCCAGCGGTGATGCTGGTGCATCTCTTCATCTGACTTTTCATCCCACTCTGTGCTCGCATGCTCGAGTGCTTCGGCATTTTTTTTGATATCAGCTTTTTCAGTTTTGTAGCGTTTGATTTCTTCTTCGTAGAAATCTTTCTTGCCTGGGGCAATCTGCATCGCTAGCTCACTTAAATTTTGCTTGCTGCTCTTGGCCTGGTAGTAGTTCCATTGGTTGGAGGCTTCGGTTTTTTTGATCGCTGCATTGTTTTTGTACAGGCCAGCATTGGCTTGTGTTGCACCTCCCATGTAGCCAAAAATTGCACCCACGGTTGCAATGATGGCCGTGTACATGGCAATTTGACTGGTCATCGACTGGGAGCTTCCCTGCTCGGCTGCATGCTCCAATGTATGGTCGTGAGGTCCGTGTACTTCAAATCCTTCTTCCATTTTTTAATCCTTTAAAAACGTTCCATTGTCAAAAATCTAAAACGCACACCTGTCAAAGAGGTGTGCTCTTGCCGGTTCATCTCTCTCCACTCTTGCCCCAAGAGGGGTGCAAAGGCATCCCCTTGGACCTTCAGATCAATTTGGGTCATCTCGATCGAATGGGCCTCAGAAATGGTTTGAGCATACACCTGCGCCCCACCGATCACCCAAATGGCTGATTCAGATTCAGCAGAAACATAGGTTGGGCTTGACCGATGCGCTTGGTGTGCCTCTTTGGCAGCTTGAAGTGAGTGTACTGCAACAGCGCCTGGTGACGTCCACTGCGCTTGTGTTGTTAAAACCAAATTGAGTCTGTTGGGCAAGGGTTTGAAGGCAGAGGGTAGAGAGTCCCATGTTTTTCGGCCCATGAGGACCGTTTGTCCGGAGGTGAGCTTTTTAAAGTGCGCCAAATCCTCTGGTAAATGCCAAGGCAGCTTGTTGTCCAGTCCAATCACCCCACCTTCAGCGCAAGCGAAAATCAAATGGATCTTGATGACAGACATGTGAAATTTAAATGGATTTAAACCGCAACGGGTGCTTTGATGGCCGCGTGGCAGTTGTAATTGAGCACTTCAAAGTCTTCATAAGCGTAATCAAACATCGAGGCAGGTTTGCGTAGGATGCTGAGCTTGGGGTATGCAAAAGGCGCTCTAGAGAGTTGGAGCTCCACTTGCTCGAAGTGATTGGCGTAGATGTGACAGTCTCCGCCGGTCCAAATGAAGTCCCCCACATCCAAGTCACACTGCTGAGCGACCATGTGGGTCAAAAGGGCGTAGCTTGCAATGTTAAAAGGGACGCCTAAAAAAATATCCGCACTTCTTTGATAGAGCTGGCAGCTCAGCCGGGCCTTTTGATCGGGCGCTGAGCTCGGTGCAACATAGAACTGAAAAAACGCATGACAAGGCATGAGTGCCATCTTGGGCAAATCAGCCACATTCCAAGCGCTGACAATGATGCGTCTTGAGTCGGGATTGCTTTTGAGGGTTTGTATCACTTGGGCGATTTGGTCGATGTGCTCTCCATTGGCGGTGGGCCAACTGCGCCATTGAACACCATACACGGGGCCCAAGTCTCCGTCCTCTTTGGCCCATTCGTCCCAAATGGAGACGCCCCGCTCTTTGAGCCAGTTGTTGTTGCTCGAGCCCGTGAGGAACCACAGCAACTCTTGAATGATGGATCTGAGATGCACCTTTTTGGTGGTGACCAAAGGAAAACCAGCATTCAAATCAAAACGCATTTGGTGCCCAAAAACACTGCGTGTTCCCGTGCCTGTGCGGTCCTCCTTGTGCACACCGTGGGTGTAGACATGGCGCATAAAGTCTTCGTATTGGCTGGTGATGGCGGGAGATGGATTCATGGCGCTACTTGGACAAGAGTTTTTTTTGAAAAGTTAAAAGAGAGATGGTTTTCTTGGGCTGACTCAATCGAGCAAAATGACCCGATTGGGGTTCATGGTGTTCAAAGGATCTAGGCTCACTTTAATTTGTCGCATCAACTTCAAAGCAACCGGGTCTTTGTAGTCTGGCAAGGTCTGGACCTTCAGGCTACCGATGCCATGTTCGGCGGAGATGGAGCCCCCATAGAGCTTGACCTTTTGATAAACCAAGGTGTTGATCTGATCCTCAAAGGCGTCTAAAAATACATGGGCCGGCGTGTTGGGGGGAGATTGAACGTTGTAGTGCAAATTGCCGTCTCCCAGATGTCCAAAGTTCACCAATTGCACACCAGGGACCAAATCTTGCAGGGCTTGGTCTGTGATGCGCACAAAGTCAGTGATGCGAGAGACTGGCAGGGAGATGTCGTTTTTGATGTTCAAGCCCTCCATGGCTTGGGCCATGGTGATGCTTTCACGGATGTGCCACAAGTGCTTGGCCTTTTGTAAGCTGTCTGCAATGATGGCATTGGTGGCCAAGCCGTGCTCCATCGCTGAGGACAGCAAATTTTCAAGTTGTTCGCTGGCATGTGCCTGTGATTCGCTGTCCGACAACTCCAAAAGCACACACCAAGGCGAATCAGGAAAAGGGCAAGCCAACTGAGGGAGGTGTTTGCTGACCAAGGACAAGGAGAATTGATTCATCACTTCAAAGCCCGTCAATTGAGCCCCCAAGGCTTGGTGGCACCTGCTCAGCAAGCTCACACAGTTGTCAAGCGCATCGACAGCAACCAATGCAGTCCATGTGGATTGCGGCTTGGGGTAGAGCTTGAGGGTGGCTGCAGTGATGATCCCCAGTGTGCCTTCAGCGCCAATGAAGAGGTTTTTCAAGTCATAACCGGTGTTGTCTTTTCTAAGTCCACTGAGCCCCGCGTAAATCTCTCCATCAGCGCTCACCACTTCCAAGCCAAGGCACAGATCGCGTGTGTTGCCGTACCTGAGAACCTGTGTGCCTCCCGCATTGGTGGACAGATTGCCTCCGATGGTGCAACTGCCCTCCGAGCCTAGGCTCAAAGGAAACAGCAGTCCTGCTTGGCTGGCCGCTTCTTGAACTTCTTGCAGCACACACCCCGCTTGGACAGTGATGCTTAAGTTGTCGGTATCGATGGCCTGGATGGCCCGCATTCTTTTGAGTGACAACAACACTTGTTGGCCACTCTCATCTGGAATGGAGCCAACCACCAAACCCGTGTTGCCGCCCTGAGGCACGATGGAGGTTTGGTGGGCGGCGCAGATTTTGACCACGTCGGCGACTTCTTGGGTGCTGGCCGGCGTGACCACACACAAGGCTCGGCCCCTGGATCGCTTTCGCCAATCCTCTTCATAGGCGCTTAAATCGCCTTCAACCAAAACATGTGCTGTGCCCAGGAGGGCTTGAAGCTCTGTGATCAATGACATTGGATAAAAGAAACCTTGCTTTGAAAAAAAGGAAACGATTGGATTTTAAGTGCTCTGAACCTGAGCCGCTTGGAACCTGTACTTCACATGCAAAGCACAACTGACAAACAAGACCAAACACAAACACAATTCTGCCCCGGCCAAGGCGCTAGAGGGCCATGCGTCGCCATAGCCTCGAACAACGCCCTCGATGAAGTACAACCAAATCACCAAGCTCACCCATCTGAAGGTGTACAAACGTCGCTTTAAAAACCCCGTCAACGGCAACACCAAGGGCAGTGCTTTGAGGGCGAGCCACGAGCCCCCGGGTTTGATGGGCGCTAAAAAAAGTTCCCACATCACACAAAGTGCAATCAGCAGCAACAAGCTCACCACAGCCACGCGTTGGGTCAACAAGACCTTGGGCGAAGCCTGGGGGCTTGGTGCGAGAGGTACAGCAGGCGTGGGTGTTGTCGTGGAATCGTCAGACATATGTATTTTTGGGGTAGGGCCACTCAACAGGGTGAGACTCAAGGAAAAAATCAGCCATCTGATGGGCCCACATGAAGGGCCCTTTGCATTTGCACTTAAGGCCCCCAAGTGAGGTCCTTTTTAAGCATGGCGTGCCCATTTTGGCTCAGCAAACTGCACATGAGCACGTCATTGTGACTTATTTTCAAGTTTTTTTTGAAAGTCAAAGAGCTCGCTAGCTGCAAAGTGGTGTCAAAATACACATACTTTATGACTAACTTTATCGGCGCCACTTCCACATCGCTTCGCACGGGCTTTCCTTGGCAACACATGCTGAGTGTGTTGATGGAGCGCTTCAAGCACGAAAAACTTGCACAAACCGCGGGCAGTTTGACGTTCACCACCACCATGGCCTTGGTCCCCTGCTTGACCGTTGCCTTGGCTATTTTTACGGTTTTTCCCTTGTTCAATCAGTTTCAAGCGGTGCTACAAAACTGGTTGGTTCAAAGCTTGATTCCTGAGAGCATTGCGCGGCAGGTGCTGGGTTACTTGACCCAGTTTTCCAGCAAAGCCAGTCAAGTGGGCTTTCTTGGCTTTTTGGTGCTTTTTGTATCAACCTTCACCATGGTGTTTACCATTGATCGAACTTTGAACGGTATTTGGCGGGTCAAAAAACGGCGGGCTTTGAGCCAGAGAATTTTGTTGTATTGGTCTGTCATGACCTTGGGGCCCTTGGTGGTGAGCTTGGGCGTGGTGTGTTTGTACTACATCTCCAACGTCTCCAAAGACTGGATGGGTTCAGACACGGCCTTCATTAAATTGATGCTCTCCGCTTTAGAGTTCTTGCTTTGGGTCTTGGGCGTGAGCGCCCTGTACCGCTACATTCCCAATGTCAATGTGCCCTACCGGCATGCCTTGTTTGGGGGTCTTTGGGTCACAAGTGCCATCGATTTCGCTAGGCATTGGGTCACGCTTTATTTGACCAAAATACCAACGGTTTCCATGATTTACGGGGCCTTTGCAACCTTGCCCATTTTGTTGCTTTGGATTTATACCGCTTGGCTCATTATTTTGATTGGAGCGGTTTTTGTGTCGGCCCTTCCAAGCCTGCTCAGTGGGCGTTGGCGTTCGGAGCAGGGCGTAGGCCTGTCCTTTGACCTGGCTTTGGAGAGCTTGCAGTCTCTTCAAAGGGTGCTGAGGACTGAAAAAAAGGGATTGGGACTCAACGAGTTGGCCTTTGGTATGGGCGTTGATCCAGTGGATTTGGAGTCCATCATGGAAGGCTTGGTGGAGTTGGACTGGGTGGGGCAGCTCTCTGAGGAGGAGAGCAGGGTACCAAGATTTGTTCTCTTGATGGACCCCCATCAAGTCGACATCATGCCCTTGGTGGATTATTTTTTGCTGTCCGAGCAACGCATGCCCGAGACCTTGAAACAAGCATGGCAGGGGGTCAAAGTCGGAGAGGTTTTGCAGGGCTTTAAGCCTTTCGAAAGAGAGGGCAATGCATACCGGATCAGTTAAGATCACTGGGTCTGACCATCCAACATGGCAAGGAGCCGCTCCCGCGTCTTGGCGCCTAGCGCCAAAGGGTGCTTTGCAACAGGTTGGACTTTAATTTCAAGAGGAGAATGGCATGAAAGTCAGTGATATTTTGCGCGTCAAGGGCGGTACCGTTTACACCGTTGATGTTCAAGAGCTCTTGTCTGTGGCTGTGGACACGATGGCGCAAAAGGACATTGGTTCATTGGTGGTCATTGAGCATGGCGATGTGGTGGGCATGCTCACCTTCAGAGAGGTGATTCAATGTGTGGTTAAAAACAAGGGCAGCACCGGCAAAACCATTGTCAAAACAGCCATGGACGACGCACCTTTGACGTGCACCCCTGAGACGGACTTGGATGAGGTCAGGCGCATGATGCTGGAGCGTCACGCCAGGTACATGCCCGTCATGAGCAAAAGAATGCTCATGGGTGTGGTGAGTTTTTACGACGTGGCCAAGGCGGTGGTGGACAGTCAAAACTTTGAGAACAAAATGCTCAAAGCCTACATCAAGGATTGGCCTTCTGAGCAAGAGCCCAGTGGCGCTGATTCAGTGAAATAAAGCCGTACTTCTCGATCAGAGAAGCCCAAATACAGCATGTTCAGTTCAACACCGATGTGGACTTGACAGAGCGTGGAGAACAAAGAGCTATGAGCGGAAATACATTTGGTCATTTATTCACGGTCACCAATTTTGGTGAGTCCCATGGCAAAGCCATTGGTTGCATCATCGATGGCTGTCCTCCGGGCATGCGTCTAGGTGAGCAAGACATCCAGCCTGATTTGGATCGACGTCGCCCTGGCAGCAGTCGCTTTGTGACGCAGCGCCAAGAGAGCGATCAAGTTCAGATCCTCTCGGGTGTCTACGAAGGCTTCACCACGGGAACGCCCATTGCCTTGTTGATTCCCAATACAGATCAGCGCAGCAAGGATTACTCCGAGCTGCTGCAAACCTTCAGGCCTGGTCATGCCGATTACACCTACACTCAAAAGTACGGATTGCGAGACCCCAGAGGAGGCGGGCGTTCGTCGGCCAGGTTGACCGCCCCCATGGTGGCTGCGGGAGCAGTCGCCAAGAAATGGTTGTTTGAAGCCTTTGGCACAAGGTTTCAGGCCTGCATGGTTCAACTTGGCGAGCAGTCGATTGTTTTCGAAGATTGGTCGCACGTGAAAGACAATCCTTTTTTTGCTCCCATCAAGGACGTGGCCCATTTGGAGTCTTACATGGATTCGCTCAGAAAGTCTGGAGACTCTTGTGGCGCCAAAATCCGTGTCGTGGCGACGGGGATGCCGGTGGGCCTGGGTGAGCCCTTGTTTGACAAGTTGGACGCCGACATTGCTTGGGCCATGATGGGCTTGAATGCGGTCAAAGGCGTTGAGATCGGTAGTGGCTTTGACAGTGTGAGCCAAAAGGGTTCCTACCATGGTGACGAGTTGACGCCAAATGGCTTTAAAACCAACCATGCAGGGGGCGTGCTTGGGGGCATCAGCACGGGGCAAGATCTTGAGGTTCAGATGGCCATCAAGCCCACGAGTTCGATTTTGATGGCCAAAGAGTCCATTGATCTTCAAGGGCACAGCACCTCTGTTTTGACCAAGGGGCGACACGATCCCTGCGTGGGCATCAGAGCTGCTCCCATTGCTGAGGCCTTGTTGGCCTTGGTGGTCATGGATCACGCGCTCAGACACCGAGCGCAGTGCGCTGATGTTTCTTGTCCTTTGACCCCGATTGCAGCACAAGCGCCCCATGTTTGAGTTCTTGCGCATCGTGTAAATTTTGTTGTGAACGCTTTCTTGAGTTTCCAGCTCTTTAAGAGACTGAGCCCCTTGGTCTCTTTTGCCGCCTTGTCGGCCAGTTACTTCGCGCACATCGGGTTTTTCAACCCCTACCTGTCTTTGTGGCTCAAAGATCAAGGCATGACGCTTTGGGTCATTGGGTTGATGGGCTCCATGCAGTCCTTGAGCAGAATCGTTGCGCCTTATTTGTGGGGGTGGTTGAGTGACCACACGGGCCAACGTGTGTTGTTGTTGAGGGCCTCAGCCGCATTGGCCCTCTTGGGCTCCTTGGGCATGTCCTTTCAAGAATTGCCTTGGTTGCTTGGGATGCTTTTCTTCATGTTTCTCAACACCAGCGGCATGATGCCAATGACAGAGGCGGCACTGTCTCACTGGGTGAGTGTGGGGGGTGTGTTTGATACCCATAAATATGGTCGTGTGAGACTCTTTGGCTCTCTTGGCTTTTTGCTCACGGTGTGTTGGGCGGGGGCTTGGTTTGAACACCATGGCATGAAAGACTTTCCGCTTTGGACCTTTTGGACCCTTCTTGCGGTCAATGTGAGCGTCTGGGCCTTGCCCAATGCGCGTGAAAGTGTGGCCGTGCAGGGTCATCAGCCGTCTGTTTTTAAAGAGCTGTTCAAAGCACACAACGCATGGTTTTTTACCACGATGTTTTTTCATGTGCTCTCTCACATGTGCATTTATTTTTACCTCTCTTTGTACCTTGATCATTTGGGCTACAGCAAGACCATGATTGGCTTGCTTTGGGGCTTGGGCGTGGTTGTGGAGATTGGTGCTTTTTACACCCAAAGTCGCTGGATCCATCGGTTCTCTTTGGGTCAATGGTTGATGATCTGTTGTGCATGCATGGTGCTCAGAATGGCGCTCACCTCCTTTTGTAGTCAATGGTTGATCGTTTTGTTTTTGGCTCAGGCTTTGCACGGCGTGACCTTTGCGGTTCAGCACACGGTCAGCATTTCATGGCTGGCAACCTATTTTCCAGGGCGACTCAGAGGTCGTGGACAAGCTTTGTACTCGATCGTTGGATATGGCGTGAGTGGTGTGATTGGCTCTGTGGCCGGCGCGTGGTTGAGTGAGAGCTATGGTTTGCAAAGTCTATTTACCATCAGCCTGGTTCTCGCGCTTGTAGGGTTTGCCTGTGCCAGTGCCCTGCACTTGACTGTTAAAAAAAGAGACAATCCATGGAAAGCGTGAACGAGCTCGAGTGCTCAACGCGCGCGGATGGATCTAAACCAAGGGGAAGATGAAATTGTTTGATGTTTGTATCATTGGCATGGGGCCGACGGGTGCTGTGTTGTCGGCGTTGCTAGGGCAAAGAGGCCTGAAGGTTTTGGTGTGCGATGCCTCCTCAGAAATTTACGCCAAACCAAGAGCCATTGCGCTTGATCATGAAATCATGCGCGTGCTGCAAGAGATCGGTGTTGCAAAAGCTGTAGAGCCTTATATCGAGCCCTTTACCAATTCAGAGTATTTTGGTGTGCAAGGTCAATTGATCAAATGCATGTCAAGCTTACCGCCTCCTTATCCCATGGGCTATGTGCCCTCTTTGGTGTTTTCTCAACCACCCTTTGAGCGTGTTTTGCGCGAACAGGTGAAAACTTTAGACACCGTTCAAGTCAAGCTGGGCCATCGCTTGACATCCCTGACCCAGGACCCAGAGAAGGTCAGTCTGAGCTTAGAGTCTCTCAGTGGACAAACCGAGTCCCATCAAGCCCACTATGTGGTGGGCTGTGATGGCGCATCAAGTTGGGTTCGGCAGTCGATGGGTCTTGAAATCGAGGACTTGGGATTTGACCAACCTTGGCTGGTGATCGATGTGCTGTTGAACGATGTGGGCATGGCCAAGTTGCCCAAAGTGAGCATGCAAATTTGTGAGCCCAGGCGGCCGTGTACTTATGTGATCGGGCCTCAAAATCACCGACGCTTTGAAGTCGCCATCAACGAGGGCGAAGACCCCAAATTGCTGCAAGAGCCAGAAGAGGTTTGGGCCTTGTTGTCAAGATGGATGAGCCCGCAAGACGGTGTTTTGTGGCGTCAAGCCAGTTACCGCTTTCATGCGCTTGTGGCCAAGACGTGGCGCAAGGAGCGGGTCTTGATTGCGGGTGATGCAGCCCATCAACAGCCCCCCTTTTTAGGTCAAGGCATGTGCCAAGGTGTGCGCGACGCACACAACTTGGCGTGGAAATTGTCCGCACTGATCAAGGGACAAGCGACACCCGCTTTGCTAGACACTTACGCCAAAGAACGATCTTTGCACGTCAAAGAACTGACAGCTCGCATCAAAGACATTGGTTTGTTGGTGGCAGAGCGAGATGAACAAAAGGCCATTGCCAGAGATGCCGCACTCTTAAGGGAGGCGGGTGGCGTCATCAAACCCCTACCGAGGCAAAATGTTCAACCCACTCTTAAAGACGGGTGTTTGTCGACTTCAGGTCATGCGGCAGTGGGCACGCTTTTCCCACAAGCCACCCTCAAGGTGAAGGGCGCCACGCCATTGATGGACGATGTGCTGCCCAAGGGGTGGCGACTTTTTGTTCAGTCAAGTTGTGTGGGGGAGTTCAAGCTCGGTGCGCAGAAGGGCTCCTTTCAAGTCGAGCTCATTGAGTGTGGTGGCGAAGGCATCGCTGAGTGCACGGGGGTCCTGGCCGATTGGTTTTCGCGCATGCAAGTGCAAGCGGCTTTGGTCCGGCCGGACCATTACGTCTTTGACGCCTTCAATACGCGTGAAGAACTCTTGGACGCTTTACGACATGTGCAAGTTTTTTATAAAAATTAAATTCAATCTTTGAAGGATCGATATGAGACAACTCACCCTATGTAAATTGATGATGGCTGGATTGCTTTTGAGTGCCTCTACGTTTAGCGCTCAAGCGCAAACGACATGGCCCGATAAACCGATCAAATTCATCCTCTCGCAACCTCCCGGCTCTGGGCCAGACAACGTTGCAAGGCTTTTAGGTGAAAAATTGGCAAAGAGCTTGGATCAGCCGGTGGTCATTGAGAACAAACCAGGCGGCCAAAACATCATCGGTGCTCAAGCCGCGGCCAAATCTGCAGCCGATGGAAGTACCTTTTACTTCGCCACCACCGCAGCTTTGGTGACCAACAAGTTTTTGTTCAAAACCATGCCCTACGAGCCTCAAAAGGACTTCACGCCCGTGGCGTTTGTGGCCAACTCACCTTTTGGTATTTTGGTCAAGGCCGACTCTGGCATTGCATCGATTCAAGACTTGATGAGCAAATCAAAGGCCAGCCCTGGCAAATTGTCCTTGGCCAATGAAGGCCCCAGAACCTTTGGTGGCATCATCGCAAGATTCTTGAACGCCAAAACCAAAATGGATGCCAATTTGGTGGCCTACGCATCGGTCAGTGTAGCCATACAAGACATCATGGGCGGTCATGCAGATGCCTTGGTGGCCGACCTCGCGTCAACCGCGCAATTGGTCAAGCAAGGTCGCTTGAGGCTTTTGGCCGTGACCTCGGCCAAAAGAGTCGCTGGCTTTGAGCAAGTGCCAGCCATGGCCGAGTTGCTGCCGAATTTTGAGATGGTGGGGTGGTTTGCCATCGTGGCGCCAACGGGCACGCCAAGCGGTGCGATCCTTCGACTCAATGCAGAGGTCAATAAATTGTTGCTGGACCCAGAGGTGACTCAAAAGATGCTCTCCATCGGCCCCATTCCTGAAGCCTTGGGAGCGCCAGTCAAATTGGAGGCCTACCTCAAAGTGGAAAACGATCGTTGGGCAGAGGTCGCCAAAGAGATCGGCTTGCTACCGGAGTAAGGTCTGCTCAAGGGCTGACCTTGACTTCGAAAAATCCATTTGGAGGCAAGCGGCCATCGATGTCTTTTGGAATCTTGGCGGTATTTTTGATGCGCTCAATGGCATTGGACACGACCAGGTCCCATTCTGGATTGATACTTTTTGTTTTGATTTTCCAAGAGGTGACACTTCCATCGGGCGCACAGTAAAACTGGAGAACAGTGCTTGGATTGTCTAAAAAGGGTTTGTGAGTTTCAAGCCCTGTGTAAGAGGAAATAAATTGAATAATTTTGCCCTGATAGTTGGCGCTCATGGCGTTGCCAGATCCTGAGCCGCTGCTCAAGTTGGTGGCGCTGGAGGCACCTGCGTTTTGACCGCTTGCAGAGGCATTGGAGGAGCTGCCCAAGGATTTTTGAAAGCGGCTGAGGTCTTCCATTCTGCGCTGCTCGGCCTCTTTGGCTTCTTTGGCTTGTTGCTTGGCCAACTCTTTAGCGTCCACTTTAGCCGTTTCCTTTTTAGCCTTGTCACGCTCCTTGGCGAGTTTTAATTTTTCTTCCTCGGCTTTTCTCGCTTTCTCAAGCTCTAGATCTTTTTGTTTCTTTTTTTCCAAGTCTTTGATACGCTGTTTTTCAGCCTCAAGTTTGCTCAGTCGCTCTTTTTCCTTGGCTCTTTCTTCTTCTTTTTTCTTTGTTTTTTCAATGGCCAATTGAGCCTCTCTCAGTTGGCTAGGGTTGTCTTTGGCTTGCACGGGTGGCAAAGCTTTCGTGGGAGCAACTTCTTGGGCCTCCAAACTGGCAGGCTCAGGAGGTGCGGGGTTGGTCAAATTGGGTGTGCTTGACCACAACTCTGCCGTGGAGGATTCGAGAATGGCTTCTTGATTCCAGGAGATGCCCCAGGTCAATGCCATCAGCAGCAACAGGTGAGCCAAGACGGCCAAGACCAAAGAGGCGCCTTGACGGGACTCTTTAGGCGGGCTCAGGTCAAACTGAGGGTTAAGGTGCAGCGTGGTCATGCGTGGGTGGATTCATCACGGTCAGTCGTTCATCAATTGAACAGAAAGCCCAACCCTTTGCACGCCAGCCTTTTGTAAGAGGTCCAGGACTTTGATCACCTCTTCATAAGCAAGCGCCTTGTCTCCAAAAATGACAACGGGTGTGTTGGCGTTGCCGTTTTGAAATTGAAGGGTTTTCTCAGCTAGTGAGGACTTGCTGACCTCTTCGAATTCGGTGTCCAAATCTTGTGCTTTGGCACTGGTGGCTTGCTTGACGGCGGAGGAGTTTGGTGTGTCTAGGGCACGAATGAAGATGCGGTGATCGGCTCGCAGTTCAACTCGGATGACTTGGTCTGGGGCATTGGCCGCTTTGCCAACGCTTGGCACATCGATCACGCTGGTTGAGATCAAGGGAGCGGTGACCATGAAAATGATCAAAAGTACCAGCATGACGTCAATGAAGGGGACCATGTTGATTTCGTTCATGGTGCGTCTTTTAGAGCGCGATCGGTGTGCAAAAGCTGCCATGGCTTGATCCTTGGTGCTCAGTGCGTCAATGGACTTTGTGAGCTGACATTTCTTTGCAAGATGTTGCTGAACTCTTCCATGAAGGTCTCCAATTGGATCGACACGCGATCAATGTCACGCGCAAATCGGTTGTAGGCCAAAACGGCAGGTATGGCGGCAAAAAGACCAATGGCGGTGGCCACCAGGGCCTCTGCAATACCGGGGGCCACTTTGGCCAAGGTGACTTGCTGCAAAGCGGCCAAGCCTGTGAAGGCATGCATGATGCCCCAAACGGTGCCAAAGAGACCCACGTAGGGAGAGACCGAGCCCACCGAGGCCAACCAAGAGAGGCTCGATTCAATCGCATCCATCTCTCTTTGCAAGGATGCACGCATGGCCCTTGTTGCGCCGTCCATCAAGAGGGAGCTGTCAGAGATGCGTTTTTCTCGCAGTTTTTGGTACTCGCGCATGCCACTGGCAAATATTCTCTCCATGGGACCAGCAGACCTGGCGTTTTGCGTGGCTGCAGAGAACAGTTCGTTCAAGCTTTTGCCTGACCAAAAGTCTTTTTCAAAGTTTTCGTTAAGCGAACGAATTTTTCTCAGTGAGAAAAGTTTCCTGAAAATGACAGTCCAGCTCGTGATAGAGACCGTGAATAAAACAAATACCACCAATTGAACAACAAAACTGGCGTTCAATAGCAGTGTGACAATGGACAGGTCTTGGTTCATAAAATGCTTTGAAGGATATCTTTGGGTATTCTAGACGGCTTTAAGCTGCTCGCTTGTACCCAAGCGATTTTGATGGTGCCTTCGCAAAGCACGACTGGCCTCTCAGACAGGGGGTCACTTTTCATGGCAGATTGTTCGATCACCAAACTTGCGCCTCCCACCTCAGACACCTTGGTGCTGATGTGGAGTTCATCGTCCAAGAGCGCTGGATGCGAGTACTTCAACTGTGTCTGACTCACGATGAACATGCAGCCGGTGGTATCTTTGAGTTCTTGCTGGCTGTAGCCCAAGGATCTGAACCATTCGGTTCGTGCTCGCTCAAAAAATTTTAAATAATTGGCATAAAACACAATGCCACCGGCATCGGTGTCCTCCCAATAAACTCGAAGGGGCCAAACAAAAGGGCTCATAGGATAAAAATCGTTTTCATGTTGTTGGCGTGCACCAAAGACACCACTGAACTTGCGAAAGGTGCAGGCACCCAGATCACGGTTGGTCGATGTGTAGCATCTTCTTTGCGTGCAGCAGCAAGAGCTGTTTTCTTCATCTCTTCATTGCCCACCCATGGTCCATGCATCAAAGAAGCTTCAAGCCCACATCACTTCCTGGACCTCTCAGATGCGATCTCAACGCTTCTGAGAGTAGGGGCAAGGGCGTTGAGCACCGCGTTGACGTACTTGTGTCCATCGGTGCCACCGAATTGTTTAGAGAGCTCTATGCACTCGTTGAGCACCACTCGCCAAGGTACATCGATGCAGTGTTTGAATTCATAAGCGCCAATCCACATGCAAGCGCGCTCTACAGGTGAGATCTCTTGAAGGCCTCTGTCAAGATGGGGCAAGATCAGGGCATCCATCTCTTGCAAGTGCGATGCAATCCCATGCAAGAGTGTGTCGTAATGCACCGAGTCTGCTTTTTTAAAGCCAAGCAAATCGCGGGTAAAAAGATCAATCTCGTGCGCGTCATTTTTGCCGATGATCAATTGATAAAGTGCTTGAAGTGCAAATTCTCTCGCCCGCGTTCTTGCTGATCGAGGGCTGGGTTTGGTGACAGGCGCCGTGGCACCCACCGTGGGTTCAGCATGAGCCAAGGCCTCCTCGGGCGTGAGGGGCGAGCTCATGCCAGTTGCTGGCGAATGGAGGGGTTTGTTCAAGCCCACTTCTCCAAAACAGCGGCCATCTGCAGGGCCACCTTGGCGGCCTCTTGGCCTTTGATGAATTGGCGCGCTAGCGCTTGTGCTTCATTTTCAACGGTCAAAATAGCGTTGGCAATCGGCACGTGAAAGTCCAAGCTGATTTGAGCGACCCCTTTGCCAGACTCATTGGCTACGAGTTCAAAGTGGTAGGTTTCTCCACGCACAATGCAGCCCAAAGCGATCAGGGCGTGAAAGGGTTCTGGGTCTTCAATTTGGGCGAGAGCTTGTAAGGCAAGTGGGATTTCCAAGGCGCCAGGAACCTCTACCAAGGAGATGTTGTGCGCTTGAACCCCTTGGGCCAACAACTCTTGAATGCAGGCGTTTTTCAAGCTGTCGGTGACGCCAGCGTTGAAAGCGGCTTTGACAATGCCGATTTTTAAATGTTCGTTTCGCTTGCGTTCATGGGCGGGTTCGGGCTTGGACGCGCCTTCTTGTTGGCTGAGCAAGTGCTCAGGCCATAGCGAGATGTCGATGTGGGGGGCGGGAGATGTTGGGTTGGGAAGCTGCATGGGGTGTTAGAGGTCTAAGTTCGGGGGTTTTTGATCAGGGCTTGGAGAGGCTCAAGGTTGAATCCTCTGTAGGATGAAGTTTGGCGTGCTGATTCAAGACGCTACTGAACCGCTACACGGCGTCCTCGACTTTGGAGCGGTAGCCCACAATCTCAAGCCCATACCCAGTCATGCTGGGCATGCGACGAGGGTGGCCAAGGAGGCGCATTTTTTCTACACCGCAGTCTTTCAAAATTTGTGCCCCAATGCCGTAGCTGCGCAAGTCCATGCGTCCTCTTTCTGGAGCGTGAGAGGATTTGGCCGTGCCTTGAAATTGAGACAACAACTGTTCAGCATTTTCACCTGCATTGAGGAGCACCAAAACACCAGCGCCCTCTTGTGCGATGATTTTTAAGCTTTCATCCAAACCCCAAGAATGCATTTTGCGGTTGGGCTCCAACAAGTCAATGATCGACAAGGGCTCGTGGACTCGCGCCAAGACCTCTTCATTTTGCGACCATTGACCTTTGACCAAGGCGAGGTGGACACCTTGACTTAAAACATCTTGGTAGGCATGGGCCATGAATTCGCCATAGGCGGTAGAGAGAGTGCGTGAGGACACTTTATGGAGCAGAGTTTCATTTTTCGAGCGGTACTGAATCAAATCGGCAATGGTGCCTATGTGCAACTGATGTTCGGCCGCAAAGCGCTGCAGATCGGGAAGTCTGGCCATGGTGCCGTCATCGTTCATGATTTCACAAATCACCGCGCTTGGCGAGTGTCCAGCCAACTTTGCTAGATCACAACCTGCCTCTGTATGTCCCGCTCGCATCAAAACGCCACCATCGACAGCTTGCAAGGGGAACACATGGCCAGGCTGGACCAAATCGCTGGCCAAGCTTTGAGGATCTACAGCCACTTGTATCGTGCGAGCTCGATCGGCTGCGGAAATGCCAGTGGTCACGCCTTGAGCTGCCTCAATGGAGATGGTGAAAGCGGTGCTGTAGACGGTGCCATTTCTAGCGGCCATGGGGGGGAGCTTTAAGTAGTCGCAACGCTCTTTGGTGAGCGTCAAACAAATCAAGCCCCGGCCATATTTGGCCATGAAGTTGATGGCCTGCGCGCTCACGCAATCGGAAGCTAGCACCAAGTCCCCCTCGTTTTCTCGATCCTCTTCGTCCACCAAGATCACCATTCGCCCTTGCCTCATGTCCTCAACGATCACTTCAACGCTTGAGATGGGCTCTAAATGTGGGCTGTTCATGATGCACGCACCTTTGCTGGTTCGCTCAAACTTAGCATGCGTTCAACATACCGTGCAACCGTGTCGATTTCTAAATTGATCAGCTCGCCGACTTGGAGTGATTTAAGTGCGGTGTTGTCCAAAGTGTGGGCAATCAAGTTGATGCTGATTTCTGTGCCTTGAGCTGTGTCTAGGACTGAATTGACGGTCAGGCTGACGCCATTGATGGTGACCGAGCCTTTGTAGGCCAAAAATTTACCCAAAGCCTCAGGCGCAACAATTTTAAGTGTCCAGCTCTCGCCGATGGGCTCAAAGAGGCTGACCGTGGCTGTACCGTCGACATGTCCGGAGACGATATGGCCACCTAAGCGATCGTTGGCACGCAGGGCCTTTTCAAGATTGACCCACCTTTGCTGGGTCAATCCATGCGTTTTGTTCAAAGACTCAGCAGAAATTTCAATGCTGAATTGATCTGAATTTTGATCGAATGCGGTGACGGTCATGCACGCGCCATTGATGGCGATGCGGTCGCCCAAGGCCACATCTACAAGATAGTTCTTGGGCGCTTGAAGGACGAGTTCTTTGCCGTGAGCCTGGGTTGCCCCGAGGTCTTTGACCGAGATGATTTGGCCTAGGCCTGTGATGATTCCTGTAAACATGCCAGTATTTTCGCAGAGAACCAGCACTTCAAGTGCGTGACAGGTCCATTTTGCCCTCTTTTTCTTTCATTTCATGAGCGCTTTTTCGCAAATGACCCAAAGGGTGATCAGAATCCAGCGCATGAAATGAGGCCCCAAGCGCCTAGGCCAGTGAAGAGGATCTAAGCGACTTCTGCTGAAATCGCTTGGGGTGTCTTGCGCCGCAGGGTCAGCCTCAAGTCATTACCCATTCTTGTCACGTCGTGCCAAGAAAATTGTTGCACTTCAGCCAAAGTTTGGGTCAAGGGCATGACGCTCATGGCCTTGCCGGAGCCCAGCCAAGATGGCGCCATGTACACAAGCAATTCATCCACGAGGCGCTCTTGGAGCAGTCCGCCATTGAGAATGGCGCCTGCTTCAACATGAACTTCATTCATTTGCAGTCGAGCCAGGTCTTTCATCACAAAGGTCAAGTCAAGTTGTGGGCAAGCGTTGGGTTGCCCCACGACCACGGCACCGAGCTGATGGAGGGCTTGAACTTTTTGTCTCAAGGCACGAGACTGCACTGGGTCATCTGGATAAATGAGCTCGTGACTTTGAGGGTCGCATTGCAACGCGCAGTAAATATAGGTCCGTCGTTTTGGGGTGAAGATGCTGGCATCCAAAGGCGTGCGCAAGCCAGAGTCCAAGACGACCAAGTCGGGTTGTCTGGGTGTTGGGACGGCCCTCACGTCCAAGGAGGGATCGTCCGCGAGCACGGTGCCGATGCCAGTGAGAATGCAACAGGCGCGGGCTCTGTAAGCGTGTCCATCCGCTCTGGCCGCTGGTGAGGTGATCCATTGACTCTCGCCTGAATCGGTTGCGGTGTGGCCGTCAATCGAGGCTGCAATTTTTGAGCGTACCCAAGGGGTATGAAACTGCATTCGCTTTAAAAACCCAATGTTCAACGCCTGTGCTTTCTCTGCACCAAGCCCGATGTGCACAGTGACCCCATGCGCTCGAAGTTTTTCTATGCCCTGACCCGCTACCAAAGGGTTGGGGTCGATCAAGCTCACAAACACCTCTCGAACGCCGGCATGGATCAATGCATCGCAGCATGGAGGTGTTCGACCCGTGTGAGCACAAGGCTCCAAGGTGACATAAACGCTTGAGCCTTTGACGCTATGGCCTTTTTCGTTTGCATCCCTGAGCGCCATCACCTCGGCATGCGCTTGGCCAGCGGCCTGGGTGTGACCTAGGCCTAAAATCTCGCCGCTTTGGGAGGTGATAACGCACCCCACCCTTGGGTTGGGGGAGGTGATGAACAAGGCTTCTTGAGCTTGCGAAAGCGCCAAGGACATGAAAGCTTGATGGGGTTCATGCGAGTTCATGCTTGAGGAGTCTATGCAAGAGGAGGGGACATATCAAGCGCCAAACTCATCCACAAGTGTTTTGAATTCATCGATGTCTTCAAAGTTTTTGTAAACACTTGCAAATCTGACGTAGGCCACCTTGTCTAACTTCTTCAGCTCCTTCATCAGCAACTCTCCCAAAAGATGGGACGCAATTTCACGCTGACCTAGTGTGAGAAGGCGCTCCTCTATTTTGGCAATGGCGTTGTCCACTTGTTCGATGCTCACCGGTCGTTTTCTCAGGGCCAAGTGCATGGAGGCCCAAAGTTTGGTTCGATCGAACTCGATTCGACGCCCATCTTTTTTCACAACCGTTGGAAATGAAATATCGGGTCTTTCATAGGTGGTGAAGCGCTTGTCACAGGCGCCGCATTGCCGTCTTCTTCGAACGAAGTTGCCCTCCTCGGAGACTCGAGTCTCCATCACTGGCGTATCAAGGTGCGAACAAAAGGGGCACTTCATGGTGGCTGGAGCTTATCGGTAAACGGGAAAAGCATTCGTCAGGGCGTGCACTTGATCTCGAACCCGATCGATCTGCGCTTGATCGTTGGGGTGATCGAGCACATCGGCGATCAAATTGGCGGTGAGTTCGGCCTCTTTTTCCTTGAAGCCGCGGGTGGTCATGGCCGGAGTTCCGATCCTCACGCCACTGGTGACCATGGGTTTTTCTGGGTCATTGGGGATGGCGTTTTTGTTGATGGTCATGTGTGCTTGACCAAGGATTTGCTCAGCCACTTTGCCTGTGATGGACTTGGACCTGAGGTCGACCAACATCACATGACTTTGGGTCTTACCGCTCACGATGCGCAGTCCCCGCTTGATGAGGGTTTGCGCCATCACATCGGCATTTTTAAGAACTTGTTGTTGGTAAATTTTGAACTCGGGGGCCATGGCCTCTTTAAAAGCCACCGCCTTGGCTGCAATCACATGCATCAGTGGACCGCCTTGCAAGCCAGGGAAGATGGCGCTGTTGATGGCTTTCTCGTGTTCGGACTTCATCAAGATGATGCCGCCCCTAGGGCCTCTCAGGCTTTTGTGGGTCGTGGAGGTCACGACATCAGCATGGGGAACGGGGTTGGGGTAGACGCCAGCAGCGATCAAGCCCGAATAATGGGCCATGTCCACCATGAAAATGGCGCCAACATCTTTGGCCACCTTGGCAAAGAATTCAAAATCGATATGCAAACTGTAGGCAGATGCGCCAGCGATGATCAATTTGGGTTTTGACGCGTGTGCTTTTCGCTCCATGGCTGGGTAGTCAATTTCCTCTTGCTCATTGAGTCCATAACTCACCGCGTTGAACCATTTGCCACTGATGTTCAAGGGCATGCCATGTGTCAGGTGCCCCCCTTCGGCCAAGCTCATGCCCAAGATGGTGTCTCCAGGCTTTAAAAAGGCTAAAAACACAGCCTCATTGGCTGAGGCGCCGCAATGGGGTTGCACGTTGGCGGCATCTGCGCCATAGATGGCTTTGACCCGGTCGATGGCCAATTGTTCTGCCACATCTACAAATTCACAGCCACCATAGTAACGCTTGCCTGGATAACCTTCGGCATACTTGTTGGTCAGTTGTGAGCCTTGCGCGGCCATCACTGCAGGAGAGGCGTAGTTTTCGCTTGCGATGAGCTCGATGTGCTGCTCTTGGCGCGTGTTCTCGTCTTGGATCGCCTGCCAAAGCTGGGGATCGGTTTGCTCGATGAGGAAATTTTTTTGATACATGATTTGGCAGTCCTATTCATTGAGAATGGTGTTTCCCGCATTCTTGTGACTTTTTCCACCTCCCAAAGGTAAAAGGAAGTCGTCTTGGAGTGCGGACTCTGCCCAGGCGAACGGCTCAACTTCACAGCACGTGAAGGTCATTGCTTCCCAGTGGTTTGGCGCCGACTGGGCGGGTTCGATTGATAGCACCCCCCTCGGTCACTGTCCACTTCAACAAGTTAAATTTTCTCAAGTGAAACTGAACTCGTCTATCGCCAGTTGCAAGACCCAAGTAGTTTAGCTTGAAACCTAGGGTTCATCCTTAAAAGACGCAAGTTTTTGGGCCTTTTCCCATAAATTTTCCACCAGCACCGAAGACGCTGCCGTCAAAGTAGGCGGGGGACTTGTGGGTATTTTCACGCCTTGAGCGACCTGATTGAGTCGGGCTTGTTCGGCCAAGACCTTGGAGGAATAGGATTTATCCATTGAATTGGAGGTGTCCCCCACATACAGCTTGAGCCCCCCTTCAATGGAGCCAGATCTTAGGATGAAGTCCTTTAAGATTTTTACGCCGACTCTGAGGTTCGTCACAGGGTCAAATGCGGCCAAATCTCCACCAAAACCTTCGTATTTTTCTGAGTGCATGCGGGTCATGACTTGCATCAGACCCTGAGCTCCGACACCGCTTTGAGCAAAGGGATTGAAACCTGACTCGATGGCCATCACGGCCAAGATCAGCGTGGGCTCGATTTGGTTCTTGGCGCCCAGGTCATAAGCCTCCTCGACCAAGGCACCCAAGGGCTCAGGGGCCACATGGTATTTCTTGCTGAGCCAAAAAGCGATATTGGCTTGTTGTTTGGGCAACTGGTAAGGGTTGGTCGCAGTGGCCCGGTCCACGGCATCCACATCTCCCATGAGACCGGTTTCATCGGCTCGCCTCTCTTGCAGCCAATTGATCAGCATGATTTCCCCGCTCTCTCTCAACTCGGGTCTCAAGGTCATGACCATCGTCAGGAAAAAAACGCTCAACCCAAGAAAGGCCATGCTGCTGTGCGTGATGAAGAAAAATCCCTCAGCAACATCATGAGCAATGGCAACCAGACATGAATTGATTTTTTGTAGCGTACTCAATACACTTCCTCTTTTAAATGAGTTGGAGTTTTGGGCCTCGAGCTTTTGACCAAGCCGTTTGAAATCGCAGCTTTGTGGATAAAGCGTCCAATTTAAATCAAGGCGGACACCAAGCTGACAAAGAAGTAAAGGCGCAGTTCTTATTAGATAAGGGCGATGAGGGTATTTTAAAGGTTTTAAGCTACCCAATCCATTTCAAAATAATTCATATGAGCCATAAAGTACAATTATTTTATTAAAAATAAACCATAAGTATTATTTTAATGAAAGAACTTTATCTTTTTTAAGCTGTTCCTCGTTCTGCTGCAAGCAAGAATCGTCCTTCAAGAGGGGTTGATGGACACTTGTTTTCTATGGCTTGGACGTTGATTTAATTTTTTTCCTTGGCTGTTGAAGCTGACCTTGAATTTCGGCTTCCCGCAAAGACTGTGCATTGCGTGGGAAGACATCAGAGCGTTTTGGGGCGATAAAGCAACTTCAATTGGCCGTGAATGAAGTAGAAAGTCGTTCACAATATGGTCTGTGAGAGCATGCACCTTGAGAGGCAACTCTTTTTTTAATGATTTACATGAGCCTTTTTCTGTGACACAACACACTGCCAACACCTATAGCCAAGAACAATTAGATGCAATGACCGGCGGAGCTTTTAGTGCCCCTACCTCGGGAGATCGAACAACGCGCATCCGAGAGTGGCTGACCACCCAGCCCGAAATCGAGCAAATTCAGGAGGTTTACAAGGAGTTGAGCTCCCGTGACAAGGGGGCAGCGAAACAATTGCGAGAAAAACTCGATGAACTGAAACGGCACAAAACTCAAGAGCAACTGCTGCTCGATTGGCAGGTCAAGGGCCAGGCCATCTTGGCTTCTCAAAAATTCCATATTGCTGACGCCTTGGCTTGGCAACGAGATGCGGCCAAGGTAGGCGCTCCTTTGTCCAAAGAGCCCTTGTCTGGTTTGAAAACCCAACTCTTTGACAGAATCAAAAGAGTCGAAGACTTGGAACACAGATCGCAAGTTCAGCGCGAAGCGGCCGTGTTGATGGCACAACGCATGGAGGTCTTGTCGACCAAGCCTTGGCGTGAGGCATTTGACTTGAAAGAAACCTTGAGTCGGGATGTGCAGGCTTGGGTCGCGTTAAGAGATCAGATCTTTGGGGATGATCTGTGGTCCTCTGTGGACCTCAAACATGGACCGGCTTTGACCAACAGTGGCCAACAGATGCAGGCGCTTTGGGATGCGTTCAACGCGGCACTGGACCAAGCGCAAAAATCCAGTGAGTCCAAAGAGGAGACGTTGCCACAAGTGCCAGCCTGGGCCGAGGAGATCAAAGCACAAAGAGGCGTTGGTGAAACCAGTGCGGCACCAGCGCACAAGCCCAAAGTGGACCCAGAGTTGAAAGCCAAAGCAACGCATGCCGTTCAAGAGGTTTTAAAAGTACTTGAAACCGAAATGGCAGAAGGACATGGCAAAGCAAGTGCCAGTGCAGCACACAACCTGAGATCTGTCTTGAAAGAGAACGCTCGCTTGCTGGATGAAAAATTGGAGCACAAGGCCCAAGCAGCATTGGCTGCAGCCAGTGAGCTGGAAGGATGGCAAAAGTGGAGAGCCGACCAACTGAGGCTTGAGCTGGTGCAAAAGGCAGAGGCCTTGTTTAAAAAAGTAGCCGTCAAAACAGACAAGTCCACCCACGTCACCAAGGTGATCAAGGCGGATCCCAAAAAGAAAATGATTGTGCCCGCTGAGCGCACGCCCTCTGATGAGCCTCTTGCCAGCAACGAGGCGTTGATGCCGGCCGAACAGTTAGAGCCGTCAGATGCTTTGCCATCGGCCGATGTTGTGCCCTTCGTGCCCTTGGTACCCTCGATGCCATTGACTTTGCCTGCAGAGCCCTTGCAGCAAGCCAACGCAGTTGAGGCCCCTGTTGCCGATGCCGGCAAGGAAATTGTGTTTCAAAAGTCGCCAGAAATGACATGGGTGCCTGTCATGGGGGGGCGAAAAATGCAAGAGGCGTTGCGCGACTTGCGTGAAAATTGGAAGCAGGTTGATCAAGGCGGCTTGCCCAACCATGCTCTTTGGAAGCGCTTTGACCAAGCTTGTAACAGAGCTCATAAAGTGGTTGAGGTCTGGGTTGAAAAGGTCAAGCTTGAGAGTGCCGAGAACAAGGCACAGCGCTTGTCTTTGATAGAAGAATTAAAGGCCTGGACGCTGGTTGGCGCACAAGGTCCAGATTGGAAGTCGGTGGTCAGACAATTGCATCAATTCTCCGAGCGTTGGCGAGACAGTGGCCATGTCAGTGAAAAGATTTTTATCGAGCTTCAAGGCTTGTGGAAAGAGGCCATGAAGTTGGCTCATGCGCCCTTGGAGTTGGTCCAAGACAAGAGTGTTGAGCAACGCTTGTCTTTGATTGAGGAAGCCAAGCGACTAGGTGCTGAAACGCAATTGAGAATTGATGCCGTCAAGCAGTTGCAACAACGTTGGCAACAAGAGTCCCAGTCGGTGGTGTTGGATCGCAAACAAGAGCAAAAATTATGGGATGCTTTCAGGCAACCGATTGACGAGGCTTTTGAAAGAAAAACCAAGCAGCGTGAGCAATCCTTGGCGGCCATCAGTGCCTATGACGCTGCTGTGATCTCGGCTTCAAGGGCGCTTGACGAGGCCGTGGCCAAGCAAGAGGCGCAGTCCATTCGTTTGGCCATGCAGGCGTTGGATAAATTGTTGAACGAAGCGTGGACGCCTCCCAGCTTGCCCGCCCCATTGCCGCCAGATGCAGACGCGCCACAAGCCAAGGAGCAAGTGCTTGAGGAAGTTCTCTTGCCCGCTGCAGATGCGCCTGCAAATGCGCCAGCTGATGCAGAAAAAATCCATGTAGAAACTTCAGACCAGGCTCTTGAAACAGAAAGTCCAAGGTCCAGCGACGTTCAAGAAGTTCAAGAAGTTCAAGAAGTTCAGGCTCCCCTAGAGCCTGAGCTCAAAGCACCGGTGCCCAAACTACCAAGCAAGCCGGTGATTGCTGTCAGAGGAGATGACCGACCAGGTCAAAAGAAAGACGCCCCCCAGGCTTCGTCCTCCAAGGATTCACGAGGTGCCAAACCCTTTGGACGTGGCAAACCCGAGGCATTTGATCGCTCGAAAAAACCAGGTTTCGATGCAAGGCATCAGCCCTCATTTGACGCGCCCAGGGGCCCCAGGTTGGGGGACCAAGCTTTCAGGGCGCAAAGGCATGCTTTTGAGCAAGCGCAATTTGCACTTAAAAAATTGTCTGCCATGGCCCATGGAGAGTCTTTGACGCAGTTGCTGAGCGCTTGGGAGAGCCGAGACGTTGAACGCATACCGGCTTTGAAAGAGCTCGGTCCAAGAGTCCAAGCCCCCGATCGTGTGGCCATGGTTCAAGCCCTTAAAGCGCCTGTCAATGCAGATGCAGCCCTGATGAAGACCGCCATGCTGAGGCTTGAAATGGCCTCTGAGTTGCCTACGCCCGCTGAGCACCTCGCAGATCGCAGGGCCTTACAGCTGCAACTGCTGACAAAAAGAAACGACCCCACACCAGTGCAGACATGGACCAAGGATGTTGCTCAAGTGCTGAGTGCGCCTTTTGAGTCGAGCACCGCGCAGCGTTTGCAAGTGGTCTTGAAGGTCTTGATGAAGAAGTCTTCTTGAGCTCATGTGAAGAAGTGCAAAAGGGCTCTAAAACACCTCGATGCGCTGAAGTTGCCCGTTTGAAAGTCGCAAAGTTTGTCCTCTTTGAGGTGCGGCCTTCGTATCCCAGTCGCTCAGTACTTCGCGCGCAAGCGTTGGCGTCAATTCGTGCCTCATGGGACGATGGGTGTGGCCGTGAATGAGCAGTTGGCAATTGAAGCGTTCGAGCCAATCGATGCAAGCGCTATGGTCTAGCTCTGCATGCTTGTCCTTGGAGAGACGGCTTTGTTTAAGTTGACTTTGTGATCTCATTTCTGTGGCCAGGAAATGCCTCTCGCTCAAGGGACGGCCCAAAAAGTCTGCTTGCCACTTGCTGCCCCGCACCTCTCGTCTAAAGGCTTGGTAGTCCAGATCGCTGGTGCAAAGCTCATCGCCATGGCTCAACAAAATTCTTTTGCTCGGTGTCTCTAGGACACAGGGGTCACAAAGCAGGCGCATGCCGGTTTGATCCATGAAGCCTTGGCCGATGAGAAAATCTCGGTTGCCTGGCATGAAGTAAGTCGGGCGGCGATCACTTGACTGTTTGAGCATGCGCGCGCAGGCTTGCTCCATTTCAAAATGCTCTTGCGCCAAACAATCATCCCCAATCCAAACCTCAAGCAAGTCCCCCAAGATGAACACAGCGTCGGCTGGCGTGTGCATCAAATAGTGATGCAAGGCCACATACACGTCCTGGCATTGGGCGCTCAAATGCACATCAGAAATGAAGTCCACACAGGCCCATGCATGGGCATCAATGTGTTCGATGGGCCTGGGGGTCAAGGCGTTGGGTGGCATTTGCACCAAATGCCTTGGTAGGTGTTGGGCTTGGCCATCAAAGACAACGCGCGGGTTCTTAAGCCTGATGCATCACGGCTTTTTCGATGACCACATCTTCTACGGGGACATCATCGTGAAAGCCTTTGCGTGACGTTTTGACTTTGCCCAAGCTGTCCACCACCTCTTTGCCGCCAACGACTTTACCAAAAACCGCGTAGCCCCAACCTGAGGAGGTTGGGGACGTGTGGTTGAGGAAATCATTGTCAGACACGTTGATAAAAAATTGAGCGCCGGCGGAATGAGGGTCGGAGGTTCTGGCCATCGCGACCGTGTAATGGTCATTTTTGAGCCCGTTTTTGGCTTCGTTTTCAATGGTGTCTTGGCTTTCCTTTTGTTTCATACCTGGCGCAAAGCCGCCACCTTGGATCATGAAGCCAGGAATGATGCGATGAAAAATGGTGTTGTCGTAATGAGCACTCTCAACATGCTTGATGAAATTTGCGACCGTGATGGGCGCTTTTTCAGCATCGAGTTCAAGAGTGATCAGGCCGTGTTCGGCAATGTGGAGTTCAACAGTTGGATTGGTCATGGTTATTTGATGATGGAAGCAGAGGTAATGATCACGCTCGTTTTTGGAACGTCGCTGGGAAAGGGGCCAGAGGGGCCCGTGGGAATGGATTTTATTTTGTCAACAACGTCCATGCCTGAGACAACTTTACCAAAAACCGTGTAGCCCACCAGTTTAGGGTTGTTCTCAAGATTGGATCTTGGGATGTTGGTGTAAGTTTTACCGTTGTAATTGAAGCTTGGAACGGGGTCACCAGGGGGCACGACCGTGGGGTCTAAAAAAGCATTGTCGGCCACATTGATGAAGAACTGAGAGGTGGCCGAGTTGGGCTCGGAGGTTCTGGCCATGGCCACTGTGCCAACCACATTCTTGTCCCCACCTTTGGCCAGGGCGGCTTGACCTTCGTGCGTCACAGGAGCGCGTGTGGACTTTTCAGCAAAAGTTTTGGTGTAACCCCCACCCTGGACCATGAAGCCTGGGATGACGCGGTGAAAAATAGTGCCATCGTAATGACGGTCTTTGACGTATTGTAAAAAATTCGCCACGGTTTTAGGTGCTTTGTCAGGGTACAGCTCGATCACCACGTCGCCAAGGTTGGTGCTGATCTTGACTTGCGGATTGTCTGCTTTTGTTGTGCTTTGAGCAAAGAGCGATGTGCAGGTGATCGCAAGCAAGGCCAACAAGGCTTGCACGACTTTAGAGGTGAAAAGGGTCTTGGATAAAAACATGAAAAGAGACGGTTTGTGTTGGAAAAGAAGCCGAGGATTGGGTTCAGGCCAGATCGGGGTCAATTGCATGAAGGAGGGGATCTATTTCTTTGAATTCTTGCTCCACTCAGACAACAGCTGCCCGATCAATTCTAGCTTGTACTTCGTTGACTTTGACTTGGGGTCCAATTCCTTGGCTTGATCCAAAGTTGAGCGAGCAAGGAGCAAATAGGTGTCGCCCAAGTTTTCCATGGCGTTGACAAAGTCTGGCTGCACTTTAAGGGCGGACTCAAAGGAGCTTTTGGCGGATAAAAAGTCGCCTGCTTGAAACTGCAAAATCCCTAAATTGTTATAGGGTTCGCTCAGTTCAGGGTAATCTTGGGTCAAACGCAAAAAAACCTCGCTGGCTTTGTTGGACTCACCCTTTTTCACCCATAAGTTGCCCTGCCAAAAACGCATCTGTGGGTCTTGTGGGTGATCTTGAAGATAAGCATTCACCATGGTAAAGGCTTGCTCAGTCAAATCTTGTTTAAGCATTTTCAGAACGTCCTCATGGGGGTCAGCCCAGCATGGAGCGCATAAACTGGTGAAGACAACAAAGAACGCACAAAGCTGGATCCACCGTTTACGCATCAGGCTTGAAGAAGTTAAAAAAGTTAAAATAGAAGTTGACTTGGGGGATGGCTGGGTCAAAATTTTTAAAGAGGACGTAAAATATTCGAACATAATCATCCATGAAGTCAAAAGAATTCATTTGTACCTTGTTGATGCCAACGAAAACCCCAAGAGAAGTTAACATAGGTGCTCTGATCCAAGTTCATGGCCCTCAAAAGGCACCCCCCCAATTCCAAGGCGTTTGAGATAAAGTCTTAGTGTAACAAGACAACTCGCCTTTGTATTGGTGGTCGTTGTTGTAAAAAGGGTGGCCAAGAGGGGCTTACTTTAGAGCAACTGTTCATCTTCTTCATTTTAGACTTGTCTGTCGTTCACATTTTTTTAGCTTTCATGTCACTTCGAATCTTCAACACCCTATCTAAAGAGCTTGAGCGCTTTGTGCCTTTAAAAGAGGGGCATGTCAGCATGTATGTGTGTGGGATGACGGTTTATGATTTTTGTCACATTGGACATGCCCGCTCCATGATCGCGTTTGATCTTGTGCAGCGCTGGTTCAAAGTCTTAGGTTACCAGGTCAACTTCGTTCGCAACATCACCGATATCGACGACAAGATCATTCGACGCTCTACCGAGAACAAAGAGACGATCCGGTCTTTGACGGATCGAATGATTTTGGCCTTACAAGAAGATGCCAACCGTTTAAACATCCAAGAGCCCAGCGCTCAGCCCAGGGCCACAGATTATGTGCCTCACATGGTGGTTTTGATTGAGAACTTGCTAGAGAAAAAGTTGGCCTACCAAGCCGGACAGGATGTTAATTTCTCTGTGAGGCAGTTCCCAGGGTATGGCCGCTTGTCAGGCAAATCCTTGGATGAATTGCACGCCGGTGAGAGAGTGGCCGTTTTGGATGGGAAAGAAGACCCACTGGATTTTGTGCTTTGGAAAGCTGCAAAAGAAAGCGAACCGCAAGAGGTCAAATGGGCTGCGCCCTTTGGACTCGGAAGGCCAGGTTGGCACATTGAATGCTCGGCCATGAGTTGTGCTTTGTTGGGCCAAACCTTTGATATCCACGGTGGGGGTGCAGACTTACAGTTTCCACATCACGAAAATGAAATTGCTCAAAGTGAAGGTGCCAGCGGACAGACCATGGCCAATTATTGGATGCACAATGGTTTTGTGAACGTTGACAATGAAAAAATGTCCAAGAGTTTGGGTAATTTCTTCACCATTCGCGATGTGTTGAAAGTCTTTGATGCGGAGACTTTGAGATTTTTTGTGGTGCGCAGTCACTACCGCAGTCCATTGAATTACAGCGATGTTCACCTTGGGGATGCGCGGTCTTCTTTGAAAAGGTTGTACACCACGCTGGACTTGGTGGCGCCCAAGGACATGGCAATTTCTGAGATCGATTGGTCAAATGCCTATGCAAGCCGCTTCAAGCAAGCCATGAATGAGGATTTTGCAACACCTGAGGCCGTCTCGGTGTTGTTTGACTTATCGGGCGAGGTGAACAAATCCAAAGATCCCTATTTGTCGGGTTTGTTAAAGGCTTTGGGCTCTTGTTTGGGCATCTTGGAGTCCTCTCCCAGTGCATTTTTAAAGGCCGGTGCTGCGCTCAGTGAGCAAGAAATTGACTTGCAAATTCAAGCGCGTGCGCAGGCTAAAAAGGACAAAAACTTTGCTTTGGCCGACGAGATCCGTCAAACCTTGTTGGATCAGGGCATTGTTTTAAAAGATGCCGCCCAAGGCACCACGTGGGAGCAAGTGCATTGAAAGCTTCCGTACCTGAAGCCACGGAGGTTCCCAGCTACTGGGAGGAGGCCTGTCGGTACTTGATCAAAAAAGACCGCGTCATGAAGCGTTTGATTCCCCAGTTTGGGGATGTTAAATTGATCTCCAGGGGTGACGCTTTCATCACCTTGGCCAGAAGCGTGGTGGGTCAACAAATATCGGTCAAGGCCGCTCAAACGGTTTGGGATCGTTTTACGCAACTGAGCAAATCGACCATGACCCCCTCAAGGGTTCTCAAATTGAAGGTTGACGACATGAGAGCTGCGGGCTTGTCGGCTCGAAAGGTCGAGTACATTGTTGATCTGGCGCTGCATTTCTCCAATGGAAGGGGCAACCCTTTGGGTTGGGAGGCCATGAGCGATGAAGAGATCATTGCAGAGTTGGTCGCCATTCGTGGTATTGGTCGATGGACGGCAGAGATGTTTTTGATTTTTCATCTTTTGCGGCCCAATGTGTTGCCCCTAGACGATGTGGGCTTACTCAATGGGATCAGCCAAAATTATTTTTCTGGGGAATCGGTGAGTCGAAGCGATGCAAGAGAAGTGGCCCAAGCTTGGGCTCCATTTTGCAGTGTGGCAACTTGGTACATCTGGCGCTCATTGGACCCCGTTCCAGTTGCGTATTGACTTGAGAGGAAAGTAAATTGGCGAAAAAAACATTTTTAGATTTTGAACTGTCGATTGCCGACTTGGAATCCAAAATCGAAGAGTTGCGCTATGTCCAAAGTGAATCTGCCGTAGACATCTCCCAAGAAATTGAGCAGTTGTCCAAGAAAAGCCTTCAGTTGACCAAAGACATTTACAGCAATTTAACGGCTTGGCAGATCACCAAAATTGCGCGTCATCCTGAGCGCCCCTACACCTTGGATTACATCAATGAGCTCTGTACTGATTTTGTAGAGATGCATGGGGATCGACATTTTTCCGATGACCTAAGCATTGTGGGCGGTTTGGCGCGTTTCAATGGCAATCCATGCATGGTCTTGGGTCACCAAAAGGGTAGAGATACCAAGGAGCGGACCCTAAGAAACTTCGGGATGAGTCGACCAGAGGGCTACAGGAAAGCTTTAAGGCTCATGAAAACAGCTGAAAAATTCAAGATTCCAGTGCTGACATTTGTGGACACGCCTGGCGCTTATCCTGGCATCGATGCCGAGGAGCGTGGTCAAAGTGAGGCGATTGGGAGAAATATTTTTGAAATGGCCCAATTGGAAGTGCCCATCATCACCACCATCATCGGTGAGGGAGGCTCTGGTGGCGCTTTGGCCATCAGCGTTTGCGATCAACTCTTGATGCTCCAGTACTCTGTGTATTCTGTGATCAGCCCAGAAGGGTGCGCCTCTATACTTTGGAAGTCTTCAGGTCAAAGTGAAGTGGCCGCGGAGGCCTTGGGCATCACAGCGCACCGACTCAAGGCATTGGGCTTGGTCGACAAGATCATCAATGAGCCTGTGGGTGGCGCGCATAGAGACCAAAAACAAATGGCCGCGCAATTGAAGCGCGGCTTGAGCGATGCTTGGCGACAGGTCTGCGACTTGAAAACCAAGGATTTGTTGGATCGTCGCTATGAGAGACTTCAAAGTTACGGGCGTTACACGGACACGAAGGTTTGACCAGCCAAGGCGAATCAAGCACGGGCCATGGCATGTCAAGTGTTGAGCCTAACTTGCCCTTACCGAAGGCTTTAGACGTTCCAACTTGGTTGTCTACATTTGAGCCAGGAAAGCCTCTGGCTGTGGCTTTCAGCGGTGGGGCGGATTCAACGGCACTTTTATGGGCTTGCCAGTTGAAGTGGCCTGGACAGGTTCATGCTGTTCATGTCCACCATGGTTTGCAAAGTGCGGCGGATGATTTTGTACAGCACTGTAAAGGGTTTTGTGATTTGCACCACATTCCAATCGAAGTGGTGTATGTCAATGCCAAGCATCGACCTGGACAAAGTCCAGAGGACGCAGCTCGGCGCGCCAGGTACCAGGCCTTGGAGGACGTGCTACTCACCAAGTGGGGGGGGCACATCAAAGACATTGCTCTCGCACAACACGCAGATGATCAGGTGGAGACCGTGGTTTTGGCCTTGTCCCGTGGCTCTGGTTTGCCGGGCTTGTCCGGCATGAGAGCGCAATGGACCAACAACTCGGTGACTTATCACAGACCTATTTTGGGGGTCCCATCCGATCAGTTGCGTGCCTGGGCGACTGAAAATGGTTTGTCTTGGATTGAAGACCCCAGCAACACCAACGAGTCCTTTACGCGCAACAAGATCAGACAAAAAATTCTGCCCCATTTGATGCAGACTTTTCCCAATTTCCGACAAACGCTCTCTAGGAGTGCGGCGCACATTGCCCAAGCCCAGACCTTGTTGCTTGAATTGGCCACAGAGGACTTGGCATCTGTTGGAAATCCGCCACACATCAAAGCTCTGCAAACGCTTACTGAGGCCAGACGATCCAATCTCTTGAGACACTGGCTCCAAGGGCAGGGGTGCCGAGCGAGCACGGCTCAAATGCTCGAGTTGAACCGATTGATTGTGGCTTGCACGACCCGAGGGCATGGCATTCAACTCAAGGTGGGCGAGTCTTGTGTGGTCAGAAGAAATGCAGTGCTTGAATTGGTAGAATATGGGGTTTTGCCTAATCACCGAGTGAAATAGACGATGTCATTGATTGTTCATAAATATGGTGGCACCTCCATGGGTAGCACCGATCGCATTAAAAATGTGGCCAAGCGGGTGGCCAAATGGAGTCGTGCGGGTTACCAGATGGTGGTTGTACCTTCAGCCATGAGTGGGGAGACCAATAGGTTATTGGGCTTGGCCAAAGAGTTAGCGCCCACTTCAGTGAATCTGTCCTACCAACGGGAATTGGACATGTTGGCCTCAACAGGCGAGCAGGCGTCCTCGGCTCTCTTGGCCATCGCACTCCAAGCCGAGGGCATTGATTCAGTGAGTTATGCCGGTTGGCAATTGCCCATCCTGACCAACAGTGCCTTTACCAAGGCAAGAATTGAATCGATCGATGACAAACGGGTGATGGGTGATTTGGCCAAGGGAAAGGTTGTGATCATCACGGGCTTTCAGGGCGTGGATGCGCAAAGCAACATCACAACACTTGGTCGAGGAGGTTCAGACACCTCAGCAGTGGCAATTGCGGCCGCCTTGAAGGCGAGCGAGTGCTTGATTTATACAGATGTGGACGGTGTTTACACCACCGATCCTCGCGTCGTCCCAGAAGCGAAACGTTTAGCGACCATCAGTTTTGAAGAAATGTTGGAAATGGCTTCCATGGGCAGCAAAGTTCTTCAAATCCGATCTGTGGAGTTTGCTGGAAAGTACAAAGTGCCTTTGCGTGTGCTGTCGAGCTTTACGCCCTGGGATATCGATTTACAAGAAGAGGCCCGATCAGGTACGTTGATCAGTTTTGAGGAAGATGAAAAAATGGAACAAGCTATCGTCTCTGGCATCGCGTTTAACCGCGATGAAGCCAAAATCTCTGTGATTGGTGTACCTGACAAGCCAGGGATTGCCTATCAAATTTTAGGGGCAGTGGCTGAGGCCAACATTGAAGTGGACATGATCATCCAAAATATCAGCAAGGACGGTAAAACTGACTTTAGTTTTACGGTCCATAGAAATGACCATGCCAAAACTTTGGATCTTCTAAAAGGTCAAGTTATCCCTGAGCTTGGTGCTGCTGAGGTCGTGGGTGATGCGAAGATTTGCAAGGTGTCCATTGTCGGTATTGGCATGAGGAGTCATGTGGGTGTGGCCAGTAAGATGTTCAAAACCTTGAGCGAAGAGGGCATCAACATCCAGATGATTTCCACATCCGAAATCAAGACTTCGGTCGTTATTGATGAAAAATACATGGAGTTGGCTGTAAGGGCGCTTCACAAAACTTTTGATTTGGACCAAGATAAGGCATAATAAAGCCCAAGGAAACGTGACCGAGTGGCCGAAGGTGCTCCCCTGCTAAGGGAGTATGGGGTGTTGAGCCTCATCGAGAGTTCGAATCTCTCCGTTTCCGCCAAAATATAAAATAATCTATATATAAATCATATAGTTAGATGCGTTAATTTTATTTAAAGCATTCTGGT
>Ga0114962_10000093_pt1 | contig 69827 bp, 135 predicted proteins | sample C_130820_MF_Meta_FD_87017 | JGI IMG/M metagenome (GOLD analysis project Ga0114962, IMG submission 87017) | Freshwater microbial communities from Lake Croche, Canada to study carbon cycling - C_130820_MF_MetaG | ecosystem: Environmental > Aquatic > Freshwater > Lake | place: Lake Croche, Canada... | reverse complement strand
TGGAGAACCAAAATGAATTATTAGAAGAAGTATTAAAAAAAAAGAAGTAAAATTAAATTAAATTAGGTAGATTTAAAACTTTGTAGTAAATTTGTACTATAAATCAAAAACAGAGAATAAAAACTTTATATATACATTAACAATGAAAACTTTTAACACAAATATCGTAGCAGTAAACATCCCGCAAGATCAGGATCAACCTCAAGCAATTGGGACTAGCTATCTATTGTCTAAAAGTTAAGAAAGAACTTTAATGATATGACCCAGCTAGTAAACTAGCTGGGTTTTTTCGTTTATACAATGTTCTATGGTGTAATTGGCAACACGTCGCGTTTTGGTCGCGAAGAGTCGAGGTTCGAGCCCTTGTGGGACAACAAATAATACCCTGTCGTATAATGGCAGTACATGGACCTTTGAAGTCTAGAATGGTGGTTCGACCCCACCCAGGGTAACAAGTATAAGGTCCTGTCGTCCAATGGTAGGATAGCCCGTTGTCTGCGGGATGGTTGCGGGTTCGAGTCCCGTCAGGACCGCTGAAGGTAAGTTGTATGTAAACTCCCGTTGATAAGAGGAACATAATTTAACGAGTAGTAGAGGAGCGGTTTATCTCGGGCGCATTGGAAGCGTCAGCACGCAGGTTCGAATCCTGCCTATTCGACTAAAATTTCGGGATGTGGACTAATTGGTAAGTCGCCTGCTTTGGGAGCAGGACATCATGCTGGTTCGAGTCCAGTCATCCCGACTACATACGGATGTGAGGTCAAACGGTTAAGATGTCTGCCTGTCACGCAGTTCGGAGCGGGTTCAACTCCCGTCACGTCCGCAAAATAAAAAATGCTTTGAATTTATTCGAAGCATTTTTTATTTATTTGGTTATATGTTAAAAAATTTTGTATATTTGTAAAAAAGAAAACAAATGAAAAATACAATATTAAGCATAGCATTGATTATGGTTTCCTTCGTCGGATTCGGACAAAGAAAACTTGAAGCAGGAACAACAAGATATCTTCCTAAAATGGAAAATCAAGTAACTAAAGAAGATTCTTTGAAAGATGAATCTATGCTAGAATATATCGAAAGAGAATATCAAGGAGTAGAAGAAGATACTGCAGCAATAAATCAAGACTTCAGAGAGCGTGAAGCATTGAAAAAAGGAAAGATAACAGATCCAGAAAGAGAAGTGGTTACTTTTGACTATGAGAAGATATTCTTTACAGACATGAAAGACTTTGAGAGAGTAGAAAAAGAAAGAAAAGAAAAAGAAGCAATCAAACCAAAGAAATAAATAGCTATATTTGTAATATGAAAGAAACAGAACAATACACTTACGAAAAGTTCAAAGAAGACTTTGAAGACGCTCAAACACCAGAGGCTAAACAAGAAGCCATCTTTACTTTATTAGACTCTGATATCGACGTAAAAGAGTATAAAGAAGATATTCAAGAGTATCGAGCACAATTACAAGATTTAAAAGACCAGATGGAAGTAGAAGAAGATGCTTCTATAGATGTTAGTATCGAAAATGGAACTTTCAAGCTTTACACCTGCGTCGAAGATGTAAATCAATACAAAGCAGGAAGTAACTACTATGTCAGAGTAGACCATATTAAAGATAGATACACCAACTCACTTGTCGGTAATGGATCAGAATATGAAGTTCCTATCAAAATACAAGAATATGTCGCTGGATTGAAAGACTTGATTTGGATTGTTACAGACGAAGGAATCGGAACATTAAAAAAGAAAAATCTTGTAGCAGACTTTGATTTTTCAAAACATTTTACTATCTTTGTATAGAAGATAAAGCTAGTACATCGGTACGCTCTGACGAAAGTTAACGACGATAAGCGGCAGCCTCAGTTTATTCGCGGTACTGAGAAAGAGATGTGAAACCACGCTGCGTCCGCTTTTTAGGTCTTGTAACTCAGTTGGTTAGAGTGCGTCGCTCATAACGATGAAGTCGGGGGTTCGAGTCCCTCCTGGACCACGTTTGTGTAAAAGAACATCATAGTTCTTTATGAGAGGAATATCTTCGGGTATTCCTCTTTTTTAGTTAAACCATTTTTTATATAATCATATAAATAGTATGAAGAAATTTAAGACATACAACCAGTTGATGAACGACTATACAGACAATGTACGTATTGAAGTTCCTCCTTTTTCTAAAGTTGTGGATGTAAATATACTAGATGGAACTTTTTTGGCAATAGTCGAGATAGAAACGATGCATGAATATGGACCTGAAAATAAATCTTTCTTCTTTCAGATAAAAAAAGAAATGGAGTTTGAAACCATACTTCCTATTGGATACGAATTTCTAAAGACGATTATAATAGACAATCCAATAATATCTTCTACATCGAACGGATATGCAGGACCGACCGCAAACATATCACTCAACATAATAAACGAGAAAAAGATATATCGAATATTTGTTCAAGAAATAAAAACATTGGCGGAGAACAGAGATTCAAAGCTTGATAACCTATTAGAAGAATCTATATGAGTACATACGGAAAGAAAGCAATGACGTATTGGGAATATGAAGGTAAGAATACACAAGAAGAACTTTATAGATTCAATCATACAACACACAACATACAGGAAGAGATACTCAAAAGATGGTATCCTATAGGAATGACATGTGAGAAAACAAGTAAAGGTGCAACAGAATACTACGGCAACTACGTAGTGTCTGGATATATAAAGTATGCGTATGGGTGGAGGTTAAACATAACAGACAACAAAAACTATACGACAACTCTTCATCCAGGAACAGTTCGACCAGATGAACAATGGAGAAGAGATAAAAAACTAGAGAAATTAGGAATATGATAAGAGTAGCAGAACTTTTTGCAGGTGTTGGTGGATTCAGAGTAGGACTTGAAAGAGCTGGTGGATATGAAGTGGTATTCAGTAATCAATGGGAACCAAGTACAAAAAAACAATGGGCTTCTGAAGTTTATGAAGCAAGATTTGGATCTGATGGACACACAAACATAGATGTGAATGATGTTGATGTAAGTAAGATGCCAGACTTTGATTTATTAGTTGGTGGATTTCCATGTCAAGATTATTCTGTAGCAAGTACATCACAAAACTCAAAAGGACTTATTGGAAAGAAAGGAGTTCTTTGGTGGTCAATACACAAAATTCTTAGAGATAAAGAAGTAAAACCTAAATACATTCTTTTAGAGAACGTAGATAGAATATTGAAATCACCAACAGCACAAAGGGGCAGAGACTTTGCGGTCATTCTAAAAAGCTTAGAAGAACTTGGTTATGCTGTAGAGTGGAGAGTAATCAATGCTGCGGACTATGGAATGCCTCAAAGAAGGAAAAGAGTTTTCATAATGGGATTCTTAAAAGGAACTGACATCTACGAAACAATAAAAGAAAATCAAGCGGCTTGGCTTATTGATAATGGAATATCAACAAGATCTTTTCCTACAATCAAAAACGAAGAAAGGTTTCTTCATTTCAACATAAAAGGAGATATTCTTTCTGTATCTTCTGACTTCAACAAAGGAAAGAAAACATCTCCTTTTGAAAACTCTGGAGTGATGATAGATGGTATGGTAATGACTAAGAAAGTAGCTGCTGATTATAGTGGACCAAGAACAGTATTAGGAGATATTTTAGAATCTGGAAAAATCGAAAAAGAATTCTTTGTAGATGATTTAACAAAATGGGAATACCTGAAAGGTGCGAAAAAAGAGAAAAGAACTACTGCAGATGGATTTGAATATTTTTATTCAGAAGGTGGAATGACTTTTCCAGATCCAATCGACAAACCTTCAAGAACAATCATAACTGGTGAGGGTGGGAAATCCGCGTCGAGATTCAAACATGTTATTAAAGTAGGAGACACACATAGAAGACTAACACCTTTAGAACTTGAAAGATTAAATATGTTTCCTGACAATCATACTTACATAGAAGGTGTCACACCGACAAAAAGAGCGTTTTTTATGGGTAATGCATTAGTAGTTGGTATTGTTGAAAAGTTAGGAACAGAACTTATGGCCAGAGTAAAAATTTACGACAAAGTAAATATAAGTATATAGTATATCATGATGTTACATGAAATTAAATCCGCTTTTTTAGTGTATTTTCTTTTTTATTAAAATAAGTTCCTTATATTTGTTGAATAAATCTAAAATTTAAAATATGTTAACGGAAAAAACGGCTACATTAATAGTAAGAAAGAAAACAAACATTACTCATTTTGAATCTAAAGATGGTGAGAAAAAAACTAAAATATTAGTTTATGTTGGCGATGAAGGACCTGGCGATGCTTGGGAAGATTGTACTTGTTTCTTAGAAGTAGTAAATGACGAATTGGTTATTTATCCAAATGATAAACATATGCAAGAATATTTTGAAGATTTTAATTTTACCAAATTTATCCAAGACTTCATAAACGATAAGAACTTAGGACAAGAAGTTTATGATCATGAATTGAAAAAGGAATTCTTACCGGTTAGTAAAGAAGAATCAACTGAAGAAGTTGAAGAAGTTAAAGAAATTATCATTGGTGAGTTCAAGCCGAAAAGAAAATTCTTAAGCTTCGTATCTGCTGTAAACGGTGCTAAGATTCGATATATCAGAGACATCGCTTTTGTGAAAGGTGAGAAATTATCTGGTATGTTAGAAGGTGCTATCTTTAAGATTACAATCTGTGACGAAGGAACTATTAAGTTCGAAGAGCAAGAAGGAACAAACTTTTCTGATGCTGCTATGATTCAACGATTGATTGACGAGATTGATGAAACAGATGTTACTGGTTATGCACAAAAGTTCGTAGTGGCAAACTTAGAGTTTGCAGACATCGATGGAAAAAGATGTTACTTAGAAGTAGAAAACGAAAAACCGATTGATAAACTAAGATCAATATTTGAAGAAGAAGATAAAAAGATGGAAGAAATCAAAGAATTATCTGACAAAGGATTGTCAGTATTAGATATGTTGTTTGGTGATTCAGACGATACAGAAACAACAGATGAAGTTGTTGAAGAAGAAATCGTAGTAGTTGAAGAACCAGTTGAAGAAACAAAATCAGTTGCACTTTCTTTTATGGAAGAGTCTTTCCGTAAGATGAACGAAGACAAAGTCAACGAACTTAAATCTCGTATCGAAGACCATCAGAAAGAAATCAACAAGTTTAAGATGGATGTCAAACAAGCAGAATCTAAGATTACTGAGAATAAAGAAAAACTTGGTATTCTTGAGACTAGACTTGATACGATGCAACCTAACGAAGAACCAAATGGTTATGTATTCTTTGTATCAGAAGAAAAGAAACACGACACTGGGTTAGACGAATCGTCTCGACACATCGCGGACAAAATCGCTGATATCATGAAGCTTAAAAAAGATGTTCTTTTTAATATGCTTACTGAAGGATATAATTTGATTAAGATTGCTAAGAAAGGATCTGACTACTCTAAAGATTATTTGAATAAGAGTACCGAAGAACTTACCGAAGACGAACTTGACCAAATCAAAAAAGACTTTATTGAGTTAAACACAATACAGAAATCTATCAAATCAATCGATATTGATGGTAAGTTTAACTTAAACGATGATGGAGACATTACATATAGTGGAACTTTAAACTGGCACCAACTTGTTGCTAAGATGATTAAAAAAGGATTCGAGCAAGATCCTGATTTCGACAAAGCAGCAGGGTCAAACTCTTATGAGAAAGAAGAAGTTACTGACGAGGTTACTGATGAAGATTTCAAAGGCTTAGAATCATCCAAAGAAACTATCGAGGTTGATAACGGATACCAAACTCAAGAGCTTTTGACTTATGACGAACCAACAGATGTAATTTTATGGAGTGCTCCAGATACTGCACACTATAGTGATGCTGATGTAACTTTAACAGACGACTTCTATGGTTTAGATATCAGAGTCGGTGGTCAGAGAAAAGACGACATCTACTTCGAAACTGCAGGATTCGCTTCTGCGACTACTTTCAAAGAGTATGAGAAATTCATCAATAAAAACGGTACAGACGAGCTTGGTGGAACATCGGCACTATTGATTCCAAACTTTCAAGGTACAATCAGAGTTGGAGTAAAACTTGAAAAAGGCGGATTCGCAACAGACTTCGATCCAAATGATGATCTTGTTTACATACAGGGTGGAGGTGAACCTTTCCTTGACTTCCCAGAGGGAACGAAAATAATCGAGATTGATGAAGATCACGATATAAACAAGCTAAAAAGTTTCTTACGAGACAAAAAAATAACTTCCTTAGGAATCAACTAATAAAAAAGCGTATCATTTAGATACGCTTTTTTTTTGAAATACTGTCAATCCATCCAAATCGATTGGCGTTATATCATCTGATATAGAAGAAAGAATTTCACCTTCTCCTAATCCCCAATTTTTATTTTCAATCAGAATAGATCCTTCAGACATTTCAGATATTACTTTAAGATAGAACTGTCTTAGCTTTTCAACATCCTTAAAGGGAGTATAACTATAGACAATATCAAAATTGTCATATCTTTGACACATTAAATCCCCTAATATTATTTCCAAATCATCATTCCAAAATGACAAAAGTTCTTTAATAAGATAGTCTACGTATTTTGATTGTTTTTCTATTCCTACGAAGGAGTATTTTTTTCCAAGATCTTTAGACTGTAAATAGATGTCAAATATCGCTGTTCCCAGTCCAATTCCACAATCACATATCTTTCCAGAATCTGGAATCAATCCAAGATTTTCTAATTTCTTTAGTAAGAATATGTTTTGGTCTATGTTACTTTGTATATAAAGCCATTCATCACCATCTACCTTACTAACTAACATCTCTCTCATTTCAAATTCCTTTGCTTTTTGGTAATATTCCACAAGAGTCGAATTTGGTTCAACTATGATAAGTGGTGATAATCCAAGTGTTTTTCTTTCACTCATACGTATTTTCTTCTTTTTTTAGGGCTTAGCGTGATTCCTATTTTCTCACGTGCACCTTTTTTTCTGGCATTAGACATCTGTTTTCTCATTCTCTTACCCTCTTTCAAAACGGTGTTCATCCTTTGTTCTCCATTTCTATTGTTGCTATAGTTAGGTCCTTTGGCCGCACATGAGAAAAGAAGTAATAAGCCAAAAATAATTTTATTCATAGAATATATATATAAAAAAGAACTATCTTTGGTGAAAATATGATAGAAATACTCAAAGACGGAACTATAATAATCTCGCTAGGAATAGCCGGATGTCTATTTATTCTATACATTATATTAGAGGCTATTTCCATAAAATGGAAGGGTATCTCTTTTCTACATAGTATCATAATATATCTGATATACCTTCCGCGGTTCAGGAAGACGATACCGGTTGGTTGGATCAACAAGACAAAGATATACGACTTTGGATCAATCAGAAAATATAAACACAATAAAGGATATACTATGATTCAACATCTCGATAGTGAGATAGATGAAAAGAGAATCTATACCTTTGTACATATAGACTGGCTGGGAAGAATATTAAAAAACGACATAGTGGAAGTTTGTAGAAGACAAGAAGAAACAATGGACCAAGCAAAAATTAAATCATTTAAAAGAGAAAAATCTCTAAAAAATTTGGGTATCTAAAAAAGATTCGTATATTTGTAAAACAAACAAATCAAAACAGAGAAACTATGAAAAACTTTTATTTAAAAAACTATAAAACGATACACCACATCTTCACGTTGGTAATGTTTATCTTTATATTATCTTTGGTAGGATTGAAAGAAATCTTCACAAGTATTCCATTTGCGATTATGATTTTGTTTATTAACTACTTTATCGTTAAGTTTTGTCTTAAAGAATCTGGTATAGACGCAGAAGTTGAAAAACAGTTAAAAGATATTGAAAACAAAAAAGAGAGCAAATAACTCTCTTTTTTATTTTCAATATTTTTATTATCTTCTTCGTGGTTGTGGACGGCCAGATGGAATTCTCGGTTTTGGATCTTCCATATCATTAGCATAACCTATACCACCAATAATAGCTGCTAAGAAAGTAGCACCCATTAAGATTCCTACAATAGTTCCTAATGTTAATCCTGCAAATATCACAGTATATCCATGACCTATAATAGCCATTTTGATAACACTTATAATGCAAGTAACAAAAGAAATAGAAGCAACACTTAAACCTAAGTATTTAGCGATTTTTGCGGCCAAACCTTCTTCTTCTAAAATAATCTGAATAGATTCTCTGATAAGTTTTTTACTTCTCAAAGATTCCGCAATTTCTTTAATCTCAACATCTTCAGGTCCTTCTGGAACTTCAGGAATATTTCCTTCTGCAAAAGAAGCAATAATTTCTTTATCTTCTGGAGATAATCTTGTAGCAGCCGCTTTCATATCAGCTAATGCTTTTTGCATTTCTGGATCTTCTCCTTTTGAATCAATAACTTGTAGTAATCCTTCAGCCGCAGCTTTTTTTCTTCTGTCAGCCCAAGCAGAAACAGCATCTTTAGCTTTATCCCAAAGTCTGTCCAATCCTAAGAATTCTTCATTTACTGGAGAAAAACTTTCAAATGTTTTAATATGTTTCATATTATAATTTTTATTTTTTTATATTGTATATATTTACTTTTAAAACCCGTTTTTCAACTTTTTCAAAATATTTAATATAAAAAATATGGCAATACATTTAAATCCATATTACAATAGCAACTCTACCACGATTAGTAGTAGTGGATTACAAGGAACTATTTTCAATACTACTACTATAGCTAAAACAAAGTACCACATATTGGGAGAAGATGTAGAAGTATCTGGTTATATAGACGGAACTACAGCAATGATGATATCAACACTCAATGTATTGGGAAAACCATACTACGACGAGCTGAAGAAGAACAATGTAAGCTTCAGCAATGAGATTGAAGATTTTCTGAAACAGAAATTCAAAATATTAGAAAGAGATACTAAAATAGATTCTATTTTGGAATATTCCGATAATGTCACAGAAAGTACTAAGCAAAATATTGATTATTTGGAATATGTTGCAGAGAATCTTAAAAATGAAGAAGAATCTTCAGAAAAATTGATAGAACCTCCAACTTTTTAAAAAAATTAAATAAAATAGATATGATAGAAAAAATAATGGAAAACTGGCAAAAGATGGCCGAAATTCAAAAAGAAACATTGACAACTGTCTATAAAGACATGTCTGAGAAATCCAAATCCAATTTGGATACAAACGAGCTTGTTAAGAACATGTTCACAAATCCATTTGAAGTATTCAATACTTTCACCAAAGGAACTGAATCTACTCTTAAAAACTCGAAAGAGATATTGGAAAACAACATGAAGTACCACAAAGCTTTTATCGCTTATCACGAAGCAATGAAAGACATGATGGACGCAGTTACAACCAATGTCAAGATTATTACTGGTGAGAAGAAATAATCTTTTTTAGTATTTTTTTAATGCCGATATATTTTATATCGGCATTTTTTGTATATTTGTAGAAAGGGAAAAGATATGATAACAGATACTAAGATAAACAAAGTACAAGCGAAGATACAAGCAGCAATTGCTCAAATCGAAAAAGAAGAAGGTGTATCCATATCTTTTGGATCCATAAAATACAACAGTGCATACTATTCAGCGACAATGAAAGTTTCGACTACCGAAAAAAGCGAGAAAGTAGATTCTATCTATGAAGGTATATGCCGTAGATTAGGATTTACTCAAAACGTAATCGGCTTGTCGTTTAATGCAAACATGGGAGAGATGATCATCACAGACATCAAAACAAAGAATAGAAAATACCCGGTCATTGCACAAGCACCAAACGGAACATCATACAAATATTCAGTCGATCATATCAAAAAGCTTGTTGGTGGAGACAATATTATAAACAGAAACGCAAACCTTACAAAACTTTTAGGAAATGACTAATATAATAATGCTTGTTTTAGCATCTCTTACTTTAATATCTATCGTATTTGCTATGATTTTATTTACCAAAGTGATAGAACTGAACAAAGAGTTAGACAAAGCAAAATTGGATCTAAACAAAACCAAAGAAGACGCACAAGAACTTGTTGAGATAGAACCAGGAGACAACGCGATTGTTCCAGGATACGGACTATCAACTAAAGGCAGCGACGATGAAAAACCTATTCCGTTCACTGTTACATACGAAGTAGAGATTTTGGAAGTATCCGTGGATAGTGTAAAGGTAAAAGCAATCGACTATAGATCACACGACAGCTACGCCAAAGATCCAGCAAACAAACAAGCCATACTAAACTTCATGACCGGGTCTTGGCTTAAAAGACATGAAGTAGAGATACTTATGGACGAAAAGAAAAAAAGAAGTATAAAATTAAATCAATTAGGAATATGAAAGCATATGTTATTTTAAGAAAAGGATTCGAATACGACGACAACATATATTCGGAGTTTGATGGTGGCGGTGGAACACCGGATACCATAGTCTTCTCGAAAGAAGATGCCATAAAAAAAGTCGAGGATCTGAACATAGAAGAGTTCAAGACCGAAAACATCGCAAACTACTCATACGATATGGAAGAAATTTTGACAGTTGATATCGATACATATGAAGACTTCAACAAAAAACTTGTTGAGAAATATGGTATGATTGAGAAGAAAGATATCTGGTCATCCTATGAAAATGTCTTACATCCTAAGGCGAGTAAAGAAGAAGCTCAACAATATGATAAGATGGTCAATTTAACATTTTTTGAGTTTAAAGAAACAAATATGGACATGCAATCATTCAGAGAACAACGAATAAACGAAACACTTAAATAAAAATGGAATTTAAAAGACGAAAAAATTCCTACATAGCAGGAGTCTGTGGAGGATTGGAAGACTCAACGAACATTTCAGCAATTGTTTGGAGAATAGGATTTATATTTATACCATCAGCATTTTGGATCTATATACTAATTTGGATTGCAACTAAAGAGAAATAAAAAAAAGAGAGCATTAGCTCTCTTTTTTGTTTATAATATTTTGTATCTTCTTATCTCTCAAATCAATCTTTACACGCTTGTATTCATTTTGATGTATACAGAAAGTCATATCAGAATCACCGTTTTCAAACTTTATGAAATAAGTATCTCCGACAAGTTCTTCCCTTAATATACTAAGTCCTTCAAAAAAAGACAAAGGCATATCGGTCATTTCACTACCAAACCCAACAATATATTTACCCATAAAAATTATATAGAAAATATACTATTAGTTTTTCACTGGACCTTGAGCAGCGTCGTATGTAGTCGATGCTGTAGCAATTACTAAAAGAGCATTTAATGCATCCGCATAAGTTGAACCTGTTGCAGAAATTCTTATTTCTGGCATAGTTGCTACGAACCATCCACCTGAAGTAACTGGTAATGTTTCCCATAGTCCACTAGCAGACATTGTTCCTATTGATCCACTTCTATAAGGATTAGAATAGTGTATATTCACTAAGTACTTAGGATTTTCCATAATTTAAATATTTTTTTTATACTCTATATATTATTTTTTAATATAGATTTTTTTATATATATGTTATGATATCAAGATATAACACATTTTTAGGTGAAAGATTGTTTGAGAACGTAGTAAATGAATCAATGATTTATTATACAAAAGAGTTCAAAGATTCTTTATACAAACTTAGTTTAAAAAATAAGATTGCAAAAGACTTAATAGATGTCGAATATACAGACGTAAAACCAGATATGACTTTTATTGGTATGTCTGATAAAGAAGGATACTTTTCATTTACACAAATAAAAAAAGCAGTCAATTCTTTAAAGAAATCAATTGAAGAGTTTACAAAAATACATGGTGTCGGACTAGATGCACTCAGTAGAATCCATACAAAAATAGAAGACGGAACGATATCACAAAGCGACGTGAACTACATATACAACAGCGAACCCTGGAGTCTTAAAGACAAAGCAAGAAGTGATGCTAAGATTGCCAAACTTGTAAATCAAATTTTTCCTGATAAATACAATAACAAAGAAGTAGAAGAGTTTACAAACCTTTTCAAAAAGATTGGAGACACTGATGCAGAATTCGTATTGGTAGAAGGCAATGAAATAAAACATTGGTATAACGAAAAGCAATACGAGTTCGAAACAGGAGAGCTTGGAAGCTCTTGTATGAGATATCCAAGATGTGGTCAATACTTAAACATCTACTCTGAAAACCCAGAAGTTTGTAGACTATTGATACTAAAAAGTGAAGATGGTGAAGAGATTAGAGGAAGAGTTCTAATCTGGAAAATAAAAGAGATTAACATAGATAATGTTGAATACTACATGGATAGAATCTATGCCATAGATGATGCAACAAAATTGATGTTTCAACAATACGCAGACAAGCAAGGATGGCTTAAAAGACTTACATCACAATACGGAGCAAGCAAAGACTTCAAGCTAGGTGATGAAGAATACTTCGGCTTAAGAGCAACCGTAGAGTTAAAAAGCCACGACTTCGATATGTATCCTTATATGGACACATTCAAAAGGCTTTTGAGATCCAAAAACCTTTTAATAAACGACGATGACGAAGACTACGAAGGTTGTTACATAATGACACATACTGATGGTTCATATGACGACACTTCAGGAAAATGGTCTGACTATTTCGACTGTAGAATACCAGAAAGCGAGGCAATCTATTCAGATCCTTTGGGAGACTGGATATACAGAGAGGACGCAATGCACGTCGAGTACGGATCAAATAGAGGATGGTATCCAGATGAGTATAGTTCTATAATAAGAGACTGTGTAACCGGAAACTGGATACACGAAAACGATTCCGTTTATTCTGAATGGTACGACGATAACTTTTTGGAGGATGACCAAATGCAGTGTATAAACTGGATAGAAGAAGATTCGGACCTACAAGAATGTAGAACAGGAACCGAAACACTTTCAGACCAAGACAAAAACATGGTGAGTCTTGATAGTATGGAGTGTGGAGAATATCTTAAAAAGTTTGAACACGACAGCGACTATATTGCAGGTGACGTACTCAGCAAAGGAGAAAACGGAAAATACTACTTCAACGACCATGGTGTAAAAGTCTTCAAAACTGAGAAAGGAAACTTTATATCAGAAGATTGTCAAGCACTTGGACTTAAAACAAATGAGAAGAGCTTCTATTGGACTGACAGGTTTGCGTACAACTACAAAATGGATGCAATGACTAAGCAAACAATACTTAAAGATTTAAAAGAGAAGATAAACCAGATAGAAAACATGGAAGGAGTATTAGGTTCTGGAAGACAAAAAAGATTAGTCTTTAATGAGCCAGACAACAAAGATTTCTTGAACGACGAAGACTATATCAAAGCAAACCGTTATTTACTTCAATCTTTGAAAAGAAGACTTAATAACTTAGAGGGTTGGATTTAACTTAAACTCCAAGCCATTTCTATTCAAATATCCGATGTAGTTAGATTTAAGATTATCATATCTACTTTCATATTTTTGATAATCAATCATATCATATAAATCTTTTGGCTTAACATCTTCATCGAAGTCGAAGATGTTCATGTTTGGTAAACCGTGGAATTCCACAAACTCCTTAACTCTTAAATCTCCTACCAATATCAACGTAGGTACTCCAGCTAGTGTGCTCATAACAGATCCATGAAACCTAGCACCTATATGCATATCATACGTGTTCATCGACTCCATCCAATTATCAAAATCGTTTAGGAAAATCGAATTATCTATAAACCAATTTTCCAAATCTAATTTGTCTAGATTCGGATGACAATAATAAAGATAGTCATAACCTCTGCACATCAGATATGATTTCTTTTCTTTGGAAACATTCCATGTATTCAACTCTATCTCCGATATTTTATATTTGTCAAATAGAATCCTGGACTCACTTTGGACCAGATAGGACCTGCAATATTTATATCCAAAATTGAACATCTTCGATAGAGGATCTCTCCAATATCCTTCAAACCCACCACTAAGTAATATATCTTTCGGTCCAGTTCCATTTTTGATAGGTATGCTTTTCTTATAGAACAGTGACGGACATCCAATTACATGCGTGTTCTTGACTCCTTCTCTATCTAAATAAGCCTTTGTCGTCTCACCTCTCAATCCAATAGTTGTTCCACTTTTATTAGATAGTTCTAATATTCTTCTAACATTTGAACTCAATGTATTTTTATAAAGCTCATCTTCTGTCTGTGCCTGAACTCCTATTGAGAATATACAGATTGGTATCTTGGTCTTCTCCAACGCCGTCATAAAATCTTCAGAAATGCTATATCCAGGAGAAACCATATTTGCTAATGAAAGTATGAGCATATCATATCTTTCTTCATACAATTTATAGTTTAGTATAAAATCATAAATGCTTATAGAATCCGCATCCAGTTCTCTTGAAATGGATTCTAAGAATACAATATTTCCTATATTGTCATAATCTATCACATTTCTTATACCTGTAGGTTTAGGATCTACAAAAAGATGCTCTTTATAGTTGTTGAATACTGCTACTCTCATATTCTGTTCTTTATTTTCCACGAATCGTAGGAATTTCTCACAACGACCGACCATTCTTCTTTCTTATCCGTCCAAGATCCATCAAACAGATGCACCGCGTAATTGATATGACCATTTTCCGAATCATCTAAAACAAATACGTCCGGTGTCTCGATAAGGTATCTCTTACCATCCTTCTCGAAGCTATTCGAAAATCCACCATTCATGATATCTTCTATCTTCAAAATCTCTCTAGTCAGAACCATAGGCCCGGTCCCTATCTCTTTAACAAAAGAATGGTTTGAAACCAATACATTTTCCGAAACTTTTATATCTGTATAATAGTCAAGTATATTCTTCATCGCGACAAGATTTGGGCTACACCCTATCAATCCTATGTTTAGGTAGCTCTCATTTTCCCAGCTGGCGAAAAAGTCCCATTGCAAAAATGGTGATATATCACAGTTTATGACACAATCTGCATCTAGCCATATTCCACCAAAATCATGTAACACCTTTGCTCTGATATAGTCGACACATATTCCATATTTTTTCAGTGAATAGGCCTTCTTCAAAAAATCACATGATTCCATATCGAAGTTTTCTTCATTCCACATCATATAACGCCATTCAGAATCTGGAAGATTTCTATACCATGTATCGATTACTTCCTGAGGAACCGGCCGTTTCCCAAGCCAAACCCAGTGTATTATCTTAGGGGTCTTTGAATAGAAACTATCCTTCATTATTTCCTTTTTAAGAATTTCTGTGTTTTTCGAATCCGAGTTTGTCTTAGATAGTAGAGAATTTTGAGACAAATACTTTCTATAGCTTAAGAAAGTCCCATTACATTTCTTGAAATCCATGCCGTTCTTGTACATCTTTATCCAGAGATCCATGTCTTCGAACGCCCAGAGATTATCACTGTACCTTCCAGATTTCATAAACGAATCTTTTTTTATCAAAGCAGTGCAGACCAATGAATTTCTTCTAAAAGTCGTTAGCTTTGACCAATTGATTTCTTCTGTTATTGGATTTGGCCAGCATCCAGAAACACCTCCAAAATATTTGGATCCTACATAGACGACATCAGCATCTATCAATGATATTTCCTCGATAAAGTTCGATGGTATCTTATCATCGGCATCAAGTGGTATGAAGTATTCGGTATCTACTTTGTCTATTAGATAGTTCCTGGCATTCGACAAATATCTTCTATTCGATATAAAACATTTTATTTTTTTGGATTTGGATTTCAAAAGTTGCTTCATCGAGATTGATTTCTTATCCATCAACAGAACCAATATAGAATCTGGTAAAACGGTTTGTGACAAGCAACTATCTATACATTCGATTAAAAATTCCGACTGATTGTAGCATGGTATGACAATACTGACCTTTTTTAAAATCTTCGTAAATTCAAAATTACTCATGTCCCACCTTACTATTTTTGCATAATCGATTTTGTCTTTTGATTTTCTTATATCAGAATCGGAAACATCAGAAATTACTATGTTTGGGTAAGCAACAAACGAACTCCTTTTGTATTTTTTTTGTATATCCGAAAGTATGTTGTCAATCGATTTCTCTCTTTTCGAAAGCACACCAATTATATCGTCATAGATACTGGAATCAATCGCATACGCGAATGTTCCCAATGTCTTTCTGCATTTATAATGATTGTTGCTTATTTCAATATTTTCCCAGTCAAACTGACTTGCCCCTAAATACAAAAGCTTCCAATTATATGATTCTATTTTCGATATATCTTTCTTAAATGATTTGGAAAATACAACATCATCTTCAAATATCAATATTCTTTTATAATTGTTTAGTTTAGCTTCTTTTATTATCTCAAGATGGCTTAAAAGACAAGCCAGCGAATTTTTGTTTTCTATCAGACCTTTATTACTACATTGATCCTCGTCTAAGCCAGTGTCCGAAAATTCCAGATCCGATATCTTTTCTCCATCTATGGCAGAAAATCGTTCTACATTTATGTTGTTTTTTTTGAACATGTGATCCACTATCTCCCACCTATCAACTCTTCTATCTAAATTAAGACAATAGATTTTATCAAAATATGAATTTATATCAAATGGTTTTTTTTCTAAAAGAAATATAAATTCATTATAATTCAAAAATATTTTTGATTTTCTACCATCCCAATTAGAATCAGTACCTAAGTGTAATACCCTTTTACCAATATTTCTTTTTTCTTTGAATTTGTCTCTAAATTTAATATCAGAAACTGCAGCATTATCAAAAAGTTCTGAATATTTTATTCCTTTGGAATAATTAAACAATTGAAAAAATCCTAAACCATTATCTGGATCAACTCGGAATTTTTCATTATCACCATAAATATATCTTTTATACGAATCATAGTTTGGAACAATATATCTTTCGGATGTATATAAAAAGTTATCTTCTAAAGTATCTAAATCTATTTTATTCATAACAACAATATCCGCATCTAGTAAAAGAATGTAGTCTGGATCCATAATAGACCTTATTCCCTCATTTATAGCTTTACCTTTATTGAAAACTGCATTATTCTCATACATCACATCAGTAACAATACATTTTACCCCAAACTTCTCACATATCTTTTGACATAGAAAGTCACTAGATGAAGTAACAACTGTTATATTTTCAAAAATATCTATATTGTTCTCTAAAGAAACTATCAAAAAATCATTATAGTTCACAGATACAATAACCACATCTAATTTTTTAATACCAACTCTTTTTGATGGTATTATATCAATTATTTTTTGTTCAACTTTATTAGGTATTTTAGGTAATTCAAACTTCTCAGATATTAATTCAACCTTCTTCTCTTTATATGTTCTTGAAACTTTCCAATCGTAAGAATTATATTGAAATCCTTTTGTGTAATAGCCCATCTTTTGTAGATTCAAACTATTTGGTAGCTTTTGACCATCTAAAATATCCTCTATATTTCTTTTATTTTTAATATCCAATCGTTTATCGAAGATGTAGTAACAATTTTCCTCTTTTAAAACATTTTCCATGTCGAAAGTCATCACCTTCTTTAAATCAATACCAAACTTTAAAAATGGTGAGCTATATATTATGAAATTTTTAGAGTTTTTCTTACCATATTTCATCATCTCGAAAAGGTCAATTTCAACTTCAAAATACTTTATTTTTCTGGAATCTATTTTTATACTACTTTCAAAATTCTTACAATTTGAAAAAATTACAATTGTGTCTATTATAGGGTTTAAAACATTATGTCTTAGGCATTCTTTTATATCATCAATATATTCTAAATCTAGATTTGAAATCTGTTGAATAAGTATCATTTTAACTACTTTTTTTAATTAAAGTATATATTTAACTATCGATGTCTTAATAGATAAATAAAACATTTTAATTATTAAAAATATAATTATTATGGATAACCAATATATAAAAGATAGATTTAGAGAATCTATGATAATTAAAAACTCTATCATAGAAGATGATGTATTGGTATTTACAATAGATGTAGTATCTAAAGAAATCGCAGCGACATTGAAGAATGGTGGAAAGATACTGCTATGTGGTAATGGTGGGTCGGCAACAATAACACAACAGATTGCATCTCAACTAACTGGAATATTCTATTATGATAGACCACCTCTTAATGTAGAGGCTCTACATACAAACTCATCATACATAACATCTATTTCGAATCAATACTCTTTTGATGAAGTCTATGCTAGAATGATATTAGCACAAGGAAATCCAGGTGACATGCTTATAGCAGTTTCTTCATCAGGAAATTCTAAAAGTGTAATCAACGCACTAAATATGGCAAATAGATTAGGAATGAAGACAATAGGACTTACCGGTGAAGACCCAGGACTTATGTCAGAATGTTGTGGTGAAATCATATCAGTACCATCAAACAATCGACCTAGAATAAACGAGTCTCATCTTCTTATAGGAAACATCTTCTGTGAGATAGTCGAATCTATTCTCTACAAAAAATCAGTCTAGATAAATTTGATCATCTTCGTCTGAATCAGGACAACCAATGTCATCCATAACAACATAGATGATGACTTTACCACGTTCTTTTAAAAACCTAAGTTCACCTTTTCTTCCATAGTCCAAAGCTTTCTGTTTATAAAGGTCATAGAAGTAGTCAAAGTCTTTATTGAAAACTTTTTCCTTCTCTATTCCCAACTTTTTAAGCAACTCACTCATATAAGTTATATATAAAATCTTTCAGAATGATTTGATCGATTTTTAAAATTGCAGTAAGTAGTCAGTGAATAAGTTTACACCTTTCATAAAAAATGATGAACTGCCCCGTATTATAGATATATAAAGAATCGAAAGGTGTAAAAGTGTAAATTGATTGGTATAAACACTTTTTTATATGATAAATTCCAATCTATGAAGAAATTAAACGAGCAGAATGGTAACACTGCTCAACCGAGGCGAAAGCATATTAAAAGGTAATCCTAAGTGATGAGGTCACTAAAAGTCGATACACAAGGTTCTAGGGTTCCAACCATAATCGACAGGCGTTCCAACTCTTCATATTTGGTGGATTGAAAAATCCTCCTTATATTTACAACCTAAAACAAAAAGACATGACACTAAAAGAAAGAATCAGTGCAGACTACATGACTGCATTCAGAGCGAAGAACACCGTAGCAAAGAACTTGCTATCTGTAATTAAAGGTGAAATTCAAACTATTGAAAAGAATACAGGAGTTGAAACTTTATCAGATGATGAAATTATAAAGATCTTGAACAAAACGGTAAAGTCTTTAAACGAGACAATAAAGTCATTATCACCAGTTGATGGCAAAGGTGAAGATATAGTACAAGCCGTAGTAGAATTAGCAATTATTGAAGCTTATCTTCCAAAGCAATTATCAAAAGAAGAAATCTTTAATAAGATAACAGATTTAAAAGTTGCAGGTATAACAAACATCGGTCAAATCATGAAAGAGTTTGCAGGATTACCAGTAGATAGAAAAGTCGTATCTGAAGTTATCAAAGAAGTAATCGGATAAAATATCTCATACAAAATTTTATAAAGCGTGTCAATTTTTTGACACGCTTTTTTTATATATACATAAAGTACAATTTTAAAAAATGAGAATAATAAAAAGTTTCAAAATGTTCGAATCTGGACTTCCATACAAAGACTATGAGCCAATAAAATTAAGAATAAAAGAAATATTAGATGGACACTACTATCCAAATGCAACTTACGAAAAAGACGGAAAGAAATTGAAAAAACAATATTTGGTATTCATAACACCTAACGAAAGCAAATTTGGAACTATGATAGAAGTTGTATTACGTTTTGCTGACTATTGGGATGAACACGAAAACGAATGGGGTGAAGAAGTTGTTACAGGAGGAACCAATCTAAAATACTCTGAACTTAATACAGAATTCAAACAAGCTATTATAACAGACGAATTGAAAGACGCTATTTCTGAACTACTAAATGGAAATATTGATTTTGTAGGATTCGAATTCTTTGGAAAGTCTGCAAAAGGTCAAAAGAATGGACATACAAAGACTATAGAAGATGTAACCGACAAATTCAACCAAGCACTCGATGAACTAGAACAGGAACCAGATGATTTGAAAGACGGAACCATAAAATTTACTTTTAACATAAAATAAAAAAGTCCAGCTATTCAGCTGGACTTTTTAGTTCTACATCTTTACCCCAGATAATAACATCTGATTTGTTTTCAATCTTTGAAAGAGGTGGTAGATCAACTCTATCAACAATCCATCTTTCAATCACATAGTTAGGATCTTTTCTAGCATTGTGTTTTACTGGAAGTTTTTCAATCTCTTCTGATGTGAATGGAGTCAGAACTCTTTTTCTCTGAACGTAGGTTCCTCTTTTGAAGAACGCCGGATAATCATTCCAGTTGATTCCTTTTTGGAAAAGCATCTCTTGCTTGTCAGATCCGTTTTTGTTCATAAGTTCTCTGTGAGAAAAAACTTCCCAAAAACAAAAAAAGAGGTTTAAAACCTCTTTTTTCTATATTCCCAATTCATTAAGTTTATTATCTCTCGACTTTTCTTTTAGTCTAAGTTCGTAGTCTTCTAACTTAACACTAAATTTATTAGACCAAATAAGTTCTCTGTAAGGAGCCATTATTAATTCTCCTGAAATATAAACATTTTCAAAAATGATATTTTTTCTTTTTACGGTAGGATCTTTCTCAATAATAAAATCCTTAATTAATTCATTATCAAATTTCATAGTCTTAGATATAAAATGTTTTTTACTCATAGACTCTTTAATCTTTTTAAGATTTGAGTTATTTACATTTCTATTACCATCAATAAATCCAAATAGATCGTAATTATTTGTTGAGTAAACTCTTGTCAATTCCTCACTTGAGGATAAAATTTCATTTAATTTCATAATTATTTTTTTAGTTTCTTTTTTGATTCCTTTCAGAGCGAACATTTTCATACGGTCACCAAATTGGTCTTTGTTTGTTTTCATACTACATTTTTCTTTTTTTTTCAAATTTCTTTGAAATTTTTTCTCCACCTTTTGACAAAGAAAAATGATAGTTGTTATTACTTATACAAATATAAGGAAGGTTTTCTAAGCCACCTAATATTTTGTGGAGAATACCGGGATTGAACCGGTCACCTCTTGCCTGCCAGGCAAGCGCTCTAGCCAACTGAGCTAATTCCCCTTTGAGCGAGAAACGGGGCTTGAACCCGCGACCTTCTGATTGGCAACCAGATGCTCTACCACTGAGCTATTCTCGCAATTTCATCAACTCAAAACATTGTTTAGATTTCTCAGCAAGTTTTAAATGATGTTCAGCCATTTCTTTATCATCACGTAATAAAACAACACCCCACTTATCAGTTGGGAAATTTTCACTTTCTACTTTATAAGCTGTAATAACTGACCAACCTTTTGATAAGTTTAACATTTCGGTGTATTCTAAAACAATTTTTTCTTCTTCTGTTTCTTTAGGTGGTTTACAAAATACAATTTGAATCCACATACCATTAGTTAATTTATACATTAGTTTTTAATTTTTTTTTCCCTTTTCGTTTTATCATCTTTGTTATAAACTTAAATACATGATCATTTGTATCTCTTCTCATTTTTTCTTTTGATGATTCAAAACTTCCTGTTAATACTTCTTTACTTTTTTTCATATTGCTTTTTATTTTTTTTATTTATAAAAATGGTAGTAATAATGAACCACCATATTCTATCACTATTTCATCCCAATCTTTATTTAATTTATATGTCATCCCATTAGTTGTATAATTACCACAATCAAACTCATATTTTTCAATAACCAACAACATTAACTGATGATACATAATAGTATCTTCTTTATCTTCAAACAAAGATACAACATTATTATTATGTTTATTAACTAGATAACCTAAATATCCATCTACTTTTGGTAATTTATTTAATGTTTTAAGTAAAATTTCTTTACTCTCATCAAATTCTTTTTTCATATTGCTTTTTATTTTTTTTAATTTTGTGGAGCTAGGGGTGTACGATACCCCATCTCCGCATTGCAAGTGCGGTGTGTTAGCCAGTTGTCACCATAGCCCCAAATTGAAGGAAGACTAACCTTCGTTGTTTCGTGTACTTTGAAACTCAAGTCTTTTTATATTCTATCCAATTTTTATTTTCATTTCAATCAATTCATCTAATGTTAGATTTTTTATATAATCTCTATATTTTTTTCGTTCATCCCTACCATTACCCTTGTTTAGGTAACCATATGTGCTAGTTAAAGAATGACAATTAGGACAAAGTAACTCTAAATTATTAAGATTGTTATTATTTGAATTACCATCTTTATGTTCTAATTGAATTGGAACTTTACCTGTTACTTCATTAATCTCACACCATTCACATTTCATACATTTATTACCATATTTATCAATTAAATAATCTTTATATTTTCTAGAATTTTTATATTCATATGTTCCTTTTTCTATTTTTTCATAAATTATTTTCCTTTCATAATTTTTTTGACACTTTTTATTACAAAACGTTTTAACTCTTTCTTTATTTACTAATTTTTTATTACAGAATTTACAATCCTTTTCAATTGAATTTTTAACTGCATAATTTCCATTTTTTATTTTAAATTTATTATTAAATTTAACCGAGCAAGATCTTGTGCAGAATTTTCTATTATTTATTTTTTTATCTGTAAATATTTTATCACACTCTATACATTTTAAATCTTCATAAATATCTATAAAATCAAAATATTTATATCCATTTCTTCTCAGTTTTTCTCTAATACTTCTTTCGCTTCTATTTAATTTTTCACTTATCTCTTTATAAGTTTTTTTTGACTCTATCATAGATATTGCCAAACTTAATTCATTTTCATCCCAAGGTTTCATTTAATATATATTAAATGAGCACTTGTCTCTATTCGGTTTGAGCAGGTAGTGGGATTCGAACCCACGATGTGAACCTTATCTGACCGGATTGGAAATCCGGAGCCATCGACCAACTAGGCGACACCTGCATATTTTGTTGTTGGTAAGGTGGGTATCGAACCCACTATCTTGTGTGTATAAGACACATGCTTCTACCGTCTAAGCTACTTACCAATATGTGCCGTTGGTGGGTATCGAACCCACGAGCAAAGGTTTTACAGACCTGGCTTCCACCCGTTCACCGGCATATTGCAGTCCATAGGGGAATTGAACCCCTGTCTCTAGGTTGAAAACCTAACGTCCTTACCACTAGACGAATGGACCATTTTGATTCTGTTAAACTAACTTAATAGATTACCAGAACCTGGTTGTTGGAAGGGAGGGATTCGAACCCCCGTACTCTTGCGAGAGCAGATTTACAGTCTGCCGCCTTTAACCACTCGGCCACCTTCCAATATTTTGTAGTCCGTATGGGATTCGAACCCATGATCTTCTCATAGAAAGTGAGACGTGTTAAACCACTTCACTAACGGACCATATATAAACAAAAAAACCCAGTCTTTTTGAGACTGGGTTTATCGAATTTCGTAATCTTGAAAACTACTCAACAGACAAAGACAGTCTACTTACAAGGCTCCCCGCCTCATATGCATATCCTATCGCTTCTATGTTGATAATTGTTCTCATTTTATTTAGTTTTTTAATTGTTGTTTTTAATTCTTTTACAAAGATATGTAGAGTTTTTCATTCCACCAAATCTTTTTGACTTTATTTATATTCTTATATATTAAAAAAGTTTTCTCCCTTTTGAATATTTTTACAAATATAATAACTTTTTTTGAATTTATATTGAAAAATAAAACTTTTTAAAAAATAAACAAAATTCATATTTTAATATATAGATTGTTATTATATTTAAAAAATAAATATTATGGTAGACTTTTCAGAATTTAAAGTAGGAACAAAAATAAAATTTAGATTGTCCAAAAGCAAAGTACATGAATATGTAGTTGTAGTAGTGGATGAAATAGAATGGAGTTTACACCGCCATCCCTTCTTGGTCGATTTGAAGATTGAATCTTCTACAGATGAAGAAAAATGGCCACTGAATACAAAGATTCTTTTGAATGTAAAATTAGAAGAAAACAAAGAGTTTGAATTTCTTCTAAAATGTCCAAATGATATGCATCCAAATAAAGAGATAATCTGCAATGCTGCATTTAGATTAGAAGAAATAATAATGAACTGATGAATATAGTAAAATCTATAGAAATGAAATACACTATTATCTATGTAGAAGATAATGGTAAATATTCTGTATATAAAAGATTTGAATCAAATGAATGGCATGATGCTGTTCGAAATAGAAAAATTTCCGATAAAGAATTGGAAGCAGATCTAGAAGAACTGTACACCAAAAGTATTGCAGATAAAATAAAAAATACATGAAATGTCAAATCTAAACATACAATATAGTGGTAGTGATGTAACCATTATGCAAAAAATAGGAACCGTAACTACAAAACCTAAAAGAATAAGATTTGGATTTAATTCAGACTCTAGTACTTTTGATGTAGTTGAGATAACAAACGACACCAATGGTGGAAAAGTTTATGTATGTAACTTTTGGTATAAAGAAAATATACCTCATTTTGTTTTAGAAAGTCAAGCTTTGAACTTCATATCATTAGTTTAAACTATTTGAAATATTTACCATATAACTTCCAAACATAACACACATAAATGGAAGAAAAAGAACAAGAACTAAAGCCTAAAAGAAAAGCTAGAACAGTTCGAAAAGAAACAAAAACTCCTATATCTAAAGAACAAACACCTGTACAAATAACAGAAAAAAAGGTAGAAAACCCAATACAAGTACAAATAACAGAAAAAAGTGTAGAAAACCCAATACAAGTACAAACAATAGAGCAAAAACCACAAATAACTCAACAAATAAGACAATCTTGTATAAGTGATGTAGAAGTTGCAAAAAAACTCATAAACATATACCAATCTGCCCAAGATAGAAAACTTCAATTCAACTTAAGCTTTGAGTATGTTAGAAGAATGTTAGAATATAAAACATGTTACTATACAAACAAAATTTTTACAGAAGATGGTCCAAACGCAAGAAGTTTTGATAGAATCGATTCAGAAAAAGGATATATCGAAGGAAATGTAGTCGCATGTACTATAGACATAAATGGTAAGAAATCTAACCTTTCTTTTGAAGAAATTAGCTGCATATATCTAAAGCTTGTTAAGAAAAAAGGGAAAGAAACTCCAAAGAAAACTACAGAGACTACAAAAGAAAGCCCTATAGTAAACGACGAATTCTTTTCTTTAGATAGTAAAGAAAAGAGTAATCACTAATCAATTCTTAAAAGTATATCCAACTCCAAACGCGAGGTTATGAAGCATTTTAACCTTGCTTGTACTTATATAGTTGATTGCATCTTGTAAAATAAAGTTTAGCTTTTTCTTTGGTAGAAAAACTAACTTCACGTTTCCATAAATGATATAGTTTTTCATCGACTTAAAACTTGGTTGATAGTACATCTCAGTAGAAAATCCAACAAGATTACCATTATACTTTATCTTTCCTCTAAAAGAACTTCTTTCAACCTCAATATAAGTATTATTTAGATATGATGTTCTTTGATAAAGAATTGCGTAGGATAATCCTAAATCAACTTTTGATATTTTAAACTTATGTCCGTATCCAATACCAAATGAGTTGTCGTTCTTTATTGATCTAACAAAAGAATTTGTGTAGATGTGTGAAAGAAATGCGTTTCCATATCCAACATTAGTCTTCTCAACAAACTCATTGGCAGTTATTATGTTTTTAAAAGAAAGTGCATAGTTGCTAGTAGTGGTCAATTTAAATTTCTTATAAGATAAAGAGTTGTCTCCAACAAATCCAATGTTTACAATATTACTATTGTTGTACTTTGTATAAGCACCGTTTATATTGTTGTCCAAAGAAACCTTAACCGTATCTCTTATTGTATCCTGTTGTGAAAAAATACTAAATGGTAATAGTATTAAAAATAAAATTGTCTTCATCCTGTTATTATGATTTCCCCAAGGTTGTGAGACATTATCATCCATTTGAATCCGTGTCTTTCTAAAATCTCTATCGATTTCTTCTTCATTGTGGTGGAGTTTCCAGTGACTATATAACACGTAGGCTTGGCAGAGAGAACGAAGTCCTCTACTAACACTTCTACATCGACGTGCTTTATTCCATGAAGATCCAATCTCTTTACCATTTCGAATAGAATATTCTTAACTCTTTATCAGGATTCATTCCTTTTACCTGTGCAATCATTTCTAAAACATCTATCTCATCTTTTGATCCTTTGGGTATTGGTAAATATCCTCCAGCAGGTCCTTTTCTATATACCGATATCTTATAAGAAAAATCACCATTGGTGTTTTCTATCTGACTAAAAATTTGTTTGAAGAATTTATAATAGTGTTTGTCGTCTTTATCATGAGCGATCCATTCAACATAGATGTTTTCTGCAACGTCTTGTTCTTTGACCTCTACTTTTAAAGTATATCCCTTGTCGAATATCTCGTTTGCTAAAGCAACATCTTTGATATCTTCTATAAGATTCCAATCTATCAAAGGCTTTACCACTTCCTCACAACTTCTCCATACAGAGTTTACTGTAGCTTTATCTTCGTCGGAAAGTACTTCCCATGGTTCACCATCCTCTTCAAAAACTTCATCTGACGGATATGGTTCGTCTTCATATCCACCATTTTTCAACATAGCATAAGTCATACCATCATTTGGATCTATATAGTATCCAACACTATTGAGTGGGATAAAATGAGTAGGAACCTCACTTAGAAGACCACTTTCAAAAACTTTGAATGATTTTAATATTTTCATATGTTATATATTATTTTTATATTATTCAAAAACTATTCATATATTTGCAGTATAATAATAAGATATGAAAACAAGAAGAAAAGCGATTGATTGTACATTAATCAGAGAAAGTAAAGACCACCCAGGTTATTTTAAATATAGTGTAACTATCCAAGAATTGGATGGTACTACTCATGTTGTTCCAGCATACGGAAAAGACATGGAAGACGCACTTGAAAGATTAGTTTGGTCCGAAAGAAAGAATAAAATTGCTAAAAAGAAAGCAACTACTCCTATTCTTATTGCCGCTTGGCTCACAACAATCATTGTACCAGGTATTATGGCAGCACTAACCGATAGTCCTATTTGGATATTAGGTGCATTAGGATTCTCAATTTTACTTGCAATTGCCGCAGTTCAAGTAGACAAATACTTTAATAAAGACTAAATGAAGATTTTAATTCTGGGAACGGCTCGCAATGGGAAAGATACATTGGCAGAGCGTCTTAACGAACATTTTGGAATGACGTTCAAATCTTCGTCCGAAATGGCCATGGAGATATTCATCTTCGACGAGATTGCAGAAGAGTTTGGTTATTCGACTATGGAACAATGTTTTGAAGACAGAGTGAATCATAGAACACTATGGTATAAAATGATTTGTGGCTACAACAAAAACGACCGTGCTCGTTTGGCAAAAGACATCCTGAAAGGATACGACTGCTATGTTGGTATGCGTGATTTGGAAGAGTTTAAGGCATCAAAAGACTTATTCGATGTAATCATATGGGTAGACGCGTCTAAGCGTTTAGGGACAGAAGAAAACACTAACAAAATAACTATGAGTGCCGCCGATATGGTTATAACCAATAACGGAACTTTTGAAGAGTTCGACATGAAAGCTAAAGCATTGGGAAACATGTTATTCACATTAGTCGACAACGGAACCATTCATAAAGATTTTTTTAAACACAACCGTCTTACTTGGTAAGATTCTAAAGTTAAATAATATGAAAATGCCATTCGCACTTCTTTACACATTCAATCTTTTAAGAACAAACCTCATAAAGACTATTGCTTGTATATTGATTGCAGTCGTAGCACCATTTTTGAACAGTCTAAAAGATATCAGAAACGAAGACAAGATTGACTATCAATATCAGAAAGATGGACAATACTTCTATGTAACACAGGATATATCCAATAGTCAGTTTACATATGAGGTACAGACATTTGATAAAGTACCTCAGATAAAAAACGGAAAGATAATATCATATTCATATAACGATCTAAATATACTTATATGGGTAGTGTTTGTCGTACTTTGTATATTTCCAATCGTTGGAATATTCGCAGCTGATAATGATTTGAGCTTCGATTTTGAAAAAGTATTTCAAGCAACCGTATCATACTACATAACGTGCGAGCTCGAAGAAGGCATATACTACTACTTCTATGGAGAAAGATTTCTTGGTAAGTCAGACAGACCTTTAGGTAATGAATACAACTATGTTGCCAAAGCCTTCAGAATATACAACATGACAAACATCAAAAGTTGTCCTGTATGGAAAACAAAAACTCAAAACAGAGTAAGTAAGCTTGAAGAGATTGGTGTATGAGAATCGGTCAGATAGTAGAGTTCTGTGAAGGACACAATATGAAAGAATGGTTTCCTGGAAAATGTATCGTGTTGGAGAAAATGAGAAACCACGAAAAATATTTTATATCAACCATATGCGATCGAGAAGAAGACCGTCACCTAACATGGGTATATGAAAAAGACCTCGCTCCTCTTAATGAGAGGCGAGATTCTATTCTTAAATATTTAGGTATAGATTAGTTATTGACAATCTGGACAAGGAACACTACCGTTTCCTACACAATCATCACATTCGATTCTTCCTTCACCGCTACATTCGTCACACACTATATCCTCACCACCACAATTTTCACAAGTATGTGTTCCAGTTCCTGAGCATCCCGAACATTCACTATCATCTTCATTTTTTCCAGATCCATCACAGTCAGTACATTCCATTTCGTGTGCACCACCACAAGTATCACATTCGATAACTCCATCATCGCAGTTCTGACATCTAAAGCTTCCTCTACCATTACATTCGTAGCATTCTACGGTTTCATCACCACCACAACAATCGCATCCACCGTTTGAACTACTATTTCCACCATCCGTATCGGTAAGCTCGAAGTCATAGTCAAACCTGCTTGAGTTTGTAAGATATGATGGTCTGTCTCCATGTCCTTCAAAGAAGTATTTGAAACTATCCATATAAGGAAAATACCTGTACAAAATTTGAGAAAGAACTATTTTAGTTCCTATAGTCTCTTCTTCACCATCAGGAGTTATGAAAGGTTCATATTCGCTCATGTTCTGATTTCTTTTGTGATAGAATCCGTTCTTTTTAGCAAAGTCCTTGAAAAGCTGCTCGTCCTGTGTCCTGTTGGTATAGATCCTGTCCATCAATCTTCTACCTTCGTGGTCGGTCCAAAGAATCGCCCTTCCGCATATCGCGTCGTCCTTTTCGTCCGACATAAGAACCACCAGTTTGCACTGATCTGGATTCTTCACGTAGATGTCCAGATATTCCTGACACCTATTATATCTCATACAAGAACTTCCTAAAGTTCCTTTATCATTTTCATACTTATCGTGATGATAGTATTTTCTTATATCCTCACCTTCAGGCAATTTAAACCTAGAAAAAACATCACCAAGTTTAGCAACCTCTGCTCTGTATTTGTAAACAAAGTCTTCTATCTCAGAATCTTTGAAATCAACATTTGCTTTTTTAAGAATGGCTCTTACAAATCTTCCAACACTAACCTCTGATTGCTTTACTGCTTCAGGTCCAAAAGTAATCGATCTAACATCATAAAAACATTTACCGACACCATTGGAATCTCTCCACATAAAAAGTACCAGCTTTCCACCGTTGTCGTACATAAAATCAAAATTACCACTTGAAATAGCCATAACCTCTTCCTTTGTGTATTCCTTTACAATCTCACCAATCTGATTCGTTGCTGGAATCCTATATTCGTCTCCCAATACATTTTTACTCAACATGTCATATGCAGCACCTGGATGCGGAGTCATCGCCGCCTTAGAAACCTTATCGTCAGGTTTGAAAAAAACAACATCGTCTTTATCTCTGTTGACATCTACAAAGTTTGTGTTCACGTCTACTTCCGTTCCAGAAAGGTTTGAAAGTGCCGTTGCGACCGGCGAATCTATTTGGTCCAACATCTTACTAAAAAGAACCCCGTACGTTATGTTTGCTTCAAGCAACATCTCTATCTTACTCTCGTTTAAAAAGTCAGAGTATCTAAACAATTTACTATTCATAAAGTATATATTAAAAATTATTCTTATATTTGTGTTATGTATTATAGATTGAACGGAAGAGAAACAGAGCTTGTTGGAGGTATACAGGAAATGATAGACGCGAGTTTACCAATCACCACTCGTTTATTCAGTACCGAAATTGGACAATCTAAAATATCTACCGTATTCCTTTCCATGGATCATGGATTGTCCGGACTAATAGGCGACGGCACTCCAGTTCTTTTTGAGACAATGGTATTTGGTGGCGAACATGACGACTACCAAGAACGATACCATACATACGACGAAGCTGAAGAAGGACATAAAAGAATATGTGAAATGGTCGACAAAATCTCAATCGAAAGAGAAAGAAAACTAAACAATCTCGGAATATGATACATTGTCATATATGTTATTCCACAAATGTAGACGAAGATTTTATTTGCGATACCTGCGATAAATATTATTGCGAAGATTGCTCATACACATTTACACTACACTATCAACATGAGGGTGCAAGATGCTATTGGTGTGCCGATCAGGGAAGACGAAAACCTTTATCAAAAGTAGATATAAGAAATAACAAACTAAAGATAATATTCGATGCTGAAAGATAAAGTATTTAAAGTACTCGACGAACACTTCGTTAAAGAAATGATGATGGAATCTTCCTCATTGTTTGTGGATAACGAAAGACACTATAGCGACACACATCTTTATGTAATATTTGTTTGGCAAGAAAAAGATGTTCTTAGAATCTTAATCAGAAACTGGAAGACAAAAAAATCTTTTTCTAAAAACGTGATAATACCATTTGAAATAAGTAAGGCTGGTATGGTGTCGTTCATAAAAGAAGTAGTTTATAGTAATAGTGGAATCGAATCCAGAGACCTACTAAACGACTGGTACGAAATAAAGAAAGTAGAAATCAGAGAAAAAAAGATTTCGGATTTAGGAATATAAAAATGTAAAAATATGAAAGGTGAAAGAGTTGTCTTCTTAGAAGACTTTGAGTTTAACAATAAGATATACAAGAAAGGACATCAGTTTAAAATAGTTGGTGAAGATTCTATGAGAGGTTATGATTTAGAAGATGATAATGGTAATCGTATCAGTGAAACCAGATTCATATCCGATAAATACGAACTCATTTCTAAACTAAGAGACGACAAGCTAAAAGAACTTGGACTATGAACGAAGTAGAACTATACAAGATAGGAACCATACTTTCTCCTATAAAGGACAAAAAACAAATGATGATGGTCGTCTACAACGCAGGCGAGCCGTGTGATTCTTATGTAAAGATATTAAGAGAACATTGTTCAGAAGAATATTCATTCATGAAGACAGATAAGGCAATCATAGGAACACCAAAAATGTCAATGAGATCAAACATCTACGCAGGACATTCTATAAAAGGAGTTCTTGACGGTCCGCCTCAAATAGGAAACTCGTTGGCAGTAGGACACTGGAGAACATCGGTAGTTGATCGAATAATAGAAGATTGTATAATAATAACAAAGAACTCAGTATACGCAATACATAACCCTGCTCTTATAAGAGGAAAAAAGTTAAATGATTTAGGAATATAAAAAACAAAATATCGCAGAAACAACAATAGAAAAGCCACACGGCCAGTACTGGGAAACATTGCAGAAGCATGGAATACCTACCTTTTCTTAGGAGAAGAGCTTGTACTTATAGTAGGACAAGAAAAACGAAAACGAAAAAAAGGTGCAAGACTGGATCAAACCTACTTTCACATAGACGATGGAAGATACTTCCATGCCAGTTATTTTAAAAAAGTCAGCATAAAAACATTCATTCGTGATTACAAACTTTCTCAGTTAGGTTTGTAGATTGTAAATATTTCCTTATATTTGTAAAACAAACAAGACAGACTATGAGCATGACAAAGGAGATTCTTCAAGAAAAAATAAAAGGACAATACGATATTCAAAAACTTCAAGGTTGGCTTACTGCACTACCAAATAAGATGGTATCAAATACCACAAAAATGTCTTTCGTAAAAAAGATGAAGCTAAAATTAGACAAGGCTGAAGTTGAATCTTTTGTAAACGCATTGTCAGACTCACCTCTTACCGCAGTAGCTCCAGGAGCACCCGCACCTGCTGTTAAAACAACCGTTGCTTCTCAACCAACAGAAGAACTTATTATTGGTGGTCCAAAGAAAAAGAAAGTTCCTACAAGATTCAAAAAAGGAGATGTTCTTATGCACCCAATTTTCAGACACCCTTATGTCCTTTTAGAAAAGAAAGCAGGATCTTGGGTATGTGGTCTTCTTACATCAGAACCAAAATGTCCAAATATTTTAGAAAAAACAGAATCTCGTTTCTTTGTAGAAGAATACTTCACACGAGTTATGTTTATTGAAACTGCTACACCTCCAGGAACATATATGTATCCTTTTGAAAATCCTAAACAACTTAAATCAGTATTACTACAACTAAAACAAATATTCTTATAATGCATCTATTTGGATCACATTTGATAAAGAAATACTTTGACGACTTTAGAACGCCAAATGATATCGATTGGATTACCAATGACGAGTCACAAATGAAGAAGTCAATAGTAGGTAAGGAAGAGTACTACTACATGCCTTTCTCACCAGATAGAGAAATGACTGTAAATGAAATCTATACGTTGAAAGTTTCTCATGCTATCTATGATATACATTGGAAGAAGACAATGTCAGATATCAGATTCCTTCAGATAAAAGGATGTAAAGTTATTCCAGAGTTTCTGAAAATGCTTAGAGAGTATTGGGTAACTATACACGGTGATCAAAAGAGAACAGAGTTTGAGGTAAAACCTGGAAAGTTCTTTGAAGATAAAGTAAGAAGAAAAGTAGGACACGATGAAATGCACCAGTTGCTAAATCCAAATCCTACTTATAAAAAAATAATAAACGGAGAAGAAGTTATGCCATTACCGGAAAAATTCTTATCTTTGTCAGAAATTGACAAAACTGAACTTATGTTTGAAGAAGCTTTCGTTATAGCGATTGAAAGATTCCCGAATAGTCCAGATAGAGTCGCTTACCAATTTGCACAACAAGCTTTGGTTACAAGACTACACCCAGTTTGGCTGGCAGACTATGTCATTCAGAACTGGAACGAAAAATACTGGATACCAACAAAGTCCAGCTTTTATAAAAAATATGCAACTATTAAAAACAAATAAAAAATGGAAATTACAAGAGACGAAATTATCAGTAAAGTAAATGCACAAGACTATGATTGGTTCTACGAACTTTACAACGAATCATATAGTAAAAAAGACGAAATCAGCGTAGTATATGAGGCAAACTATGGAGATGGAAATGAGTACACAATCTGTATGAGTTTTTTGAAATACAACTTTTTTGTTCAATTAGAAGGAACTTACTCTTCTTGGGATTCACCATACTGGGACTCTGTTTCTTTTGCAATGCCTTATGAGTTTAAAGAGACTCGTTACAAAGCTGCTACATTAGACTACATCAGAGACCAAAAGATCAATGAGGTCTTAGGAGAAAACGAAACTGAAAAATAATAAACTATGGCTAAGATTTGGAAAGTAACATTCAAGCACGTCTATGGTCCTCAAAACCAATATTCGTATTCTGATACAAAATTCTACTACACGGAAAAGGAAATGCTTAAGAATCTTAAAAAGCTTACCGATACCGATGGAACGATTGAAGTATTTGAAACACTTGAGAAAGTGAGTATCGATGGATATTTAGACTCTCTAAAAAGAGAAGTTCAACTTGGATCGTTGCTTGAAGTCGCGGATGAAAAGTCCGTGCTTTACTCCAAATTCATAGAGATATTCTCAAAGTCTAAACTTGATAAAACCACTAAAAAATCTACTCTAAAAGAATGGGAGTTCTTGCCTAAGACAGATGATGGTGAAGTAAAGAAGTTTTTTGCCAAATATAGAAACCAATTCCTGTTACAAGTCACAGACAGTGTAGAATGGTATTATACTTTGTTGAGTATATACAGCTATGCCACAATAACGGATCATGCCGAGATTGACTACAGATGGGATAGTATAAAAAGGGAATATACAAAACAGTTGAAGGTAATAACGCCAGTAACTGAAGATCAGGTTGCCAACTATCTTACTGCCAAATCAAATCTTAAAACAGAAAGAGCACTTGTCAAAAAACTGGAGAAAAAGAAATGAAACTTGACTACGACTTGATAGAATCTATCTGCGATTTCCGATACAACAACAACAATGGTACTTTGTGTAATCCGATCCGTGTGAACCTAAGGGACGTACAACCGGACCAACACGGAAATATAGTCGCAAGTTTCTTGGTAGAAAGTAAAGGAACCAGTCCGCATTTGACTGACATGTTTATAACTAAAGACGAATATCTAAGCAAATTGAGAGAAAAGAAGCTCAAAAGCATCGGTATATAGTCAATTTTGAGTATATTTATAAAATTAAACAATATGGGAATGATTAGTTGGATACTTGATCCTTTTTACGCTTTCTTTGGAGTAAAGCCAAAAGTTGATCAAAAGAAAGAAATAAACAAAGAAAGGCCTAAGAAAATAAAGTTGGATACTGATGTAGATGGATTCAAATCCATAGATATGTTCAACACCGATTCTTATATTCAGGATACTTTCGAACAGCTATTCCATGCGATAAAAGTAGATGCTTGGTCATGTAATTTTAGCTACAATGAAATGGAGTTCAAAAAAGATTCAGTGACACTGAAAATAGAGTTCTCTGCCTATAGCAACTTCAAAATAAAAAGAATAATTCTAACCAGTGGATACAACAACTATTATTATAGGTGTGATTTGGATTCAGAAGTCTATCAATTTTTCTATGAAGTCTATGAGAAAGCCATAACACAGCAAAACGATGATCTAAAGAAAATGACAGACGATAATTTGTCCAAGATAAACAAAGTTCTTGGAAGAGATACAATAAGAGATAGTAAGATTGACTGGTTATTAAACGGAGAATAATGAATAAAAAAAGCCGCTCTAAGCGGCTTTTTTTATTCTTCTTCGTCAGAATCATCTTCGTCAGAAATCTCGATGATAGTATCTACCTTCTTAGGTTGGTTTACCCATTTGTATTTAATTCCATCTAAAACCGTATATTGATTTCCAACTATTTCATTTTTTTGATATACTTCAACTTCACCATCTTTTGGTGTCAATATGAATCCAGTTTCTGTAAATACTATAGTTCCTTTAATTTCCATATTTAAAATATTTTTTTTTATATATTAGATATTTTTTACCGTTTTTTTATTACATTTGTATAAAATATAATATTATGTCAGATTTAGATAAAATATATGATTGTATACTTGATAAGACCTATCAAAACAAATCACAATTAGAAATTATACTATCTCATATTGAAGATAGAGAACTTGTAGTTGGGTTTATTTTTGATATGTTATTAAAACATTCTACATATGAAGTAGATAGACAATCAATGCTAGAGTTGATGGCAGAAACATTAGGCGATATGACTCCTCGTGAATACATCAAAGATTGTCATAATACTTTTACCGAAAAGATTAAAAAGATCAACGAAGATAGTTTGTCTGGAAATATCTTTATAGTAGATGCAATAAGTGCTCTTTATAATGGAACCAGTGTAGAATTCGAAAAGGTAGTATCAGAATGTGAAAGTAAAGAACATCTGAACAAACTAAAACAAAATCTTTTAGATTCAGAGTTATATGAGTTTATAGGAATAATAGACAAATACTTGCTATGAAAGACATTTGGCTACCGAGTGGAACCGGAAAGATCCGTATACTACCGACTCCAACATCTACAAATCTATTTCATATACATTGGATAATAGGTAAGAGAGGACGAAGAAGAGAAAAGATAAAAAAAATCTATGGAGATAGTAGAATACATACGAAATGAGATTACAAGTCACATGCAAAAACATCGCATGATGGTTCTAAAATCCGACATAGAAGAAATGCTTGAAGAAGCGATGAAGGGAACTTATGCCTTTCAGATAATCTACCAAAACATCGATTCAGAAGACAGAATGTTCGACTATTCGTTCTACAGCTTTATTAAGTTAGATCATAGCAAGATTGTGTTTCGAGAAGAAACAGAACAAACATCTGCAGTATATTCATATGATGGCGGAAAAAGATTTCAGTGGTTTGATACTGAAACATTGTTATTGAATCCTTCTATAATAAGAGAAATGAAGTTAAATCAAATAATAAAATAAACATGGGAAAAAAACTAACATGGTTTGAATCTTACACAACTGTATGTAAGTATTCAACAAGTCTTACAGACGAACAGGTAGAACAATTCGAACAAGATCCAGACGCGTTCTTGGCAGATTTAGACTACCAAGCAGATCAAGATTTAGAGTGGGATAAAATCAAAAACGAAGAAATAGAAGATTTTGAAATCGAAGAATATTAATTTTTAAAATAATAATTATGCAAATTAGAAAATGTGAAAGAGTAACGGTTTATAATACAACTGAGGTTGCTAACTTAAATACACAAGATTTTAAAAACATATCATTTCCTTTCGAAGGAGAAAGCGATGAAGAATTTTTATCTTACCTTAACGAAAACAGATACGAGCTTGAAGAAATCTGGGAAGAGTTCAGTGAAGAAACTTTAAGCGAACTAAACAAGCTGTGGGAACCAGAGTGGACTGAATATAGTAATTCAGCCTGGAAAGGAGAAGATTCTTGGTTAGAAGGCGGTGAAGTCAACGATGAATATACAAAAACAGGTGGATTTGATGCTAAGTATACAACCGCATACTAATCTACCAGTTAGAACGAGTTCTTATACGCCATTTGACGTAAGTCTTAATAAGTTTTAAAATCATTCATTATATATTACAAAATTAGGTCTGTAAACATTTTTATTCTATGTTTTAAACAAAGACCGAGATAAAAGAGTCTAAAATAAATAAAATACTAAATGGAGCAAAGTAAGAACATAAACGTGTTATCGCTATTCGACGGAATGTCGTGTGGTCAGATTGCACTAAACAAACTTGGTATCAAATACGACAACTATTACGCGTCGGAGATTGACAAGTTTGCTATTGGAATAACAAAGAAAAACTACCCGAATACCATACATTTAGGTGATGTAAGAGACGTAAAAGGCTCTGATTTGCCTAAAATCGACCTTCTTTTCGGTGGAAGTCCGTGCCAAAGCTTCTCAAACGCAGGAAATGGCAAGGGATTCGAAGGATCTAGTGGTATATTCTGGGAATACGTAAGAGTTTTAAGAGAAGTGAAACCTAAATACTTTATGCTTGAAAACGTCAAAATGAAGAAAGAATGGCAAGATATCATCACTAAAGAACTTGGTGTAGAGCCAATCGCCATCAATTCCAGTCTTCTTTCTGGACAGAACCGTCCGAGACTTTATTGGACAAACATCACTGGTGTTGATATACCAGAAGATAAAGGTATTGTTCTAAAAGATATTTTAGAAGATGATAACTTAGTTGACAAACAACATCTTATGACACCAAAAGCAATGATTTATATGGATGGTCTAAGAAACGGAAAAAAAAGATGGGACTACCACAAAAATCCACTTGACGGTAAAGCAGCTTGTATCGTAGCTAGTTTTTACAAACTTAGTGGACTTGGAGTACTTGACTATAGAACTCTTGGTAAACCTTGTAGAAGACTTACTCCTGTAGAATGTGAAAGACTTCAGACCGTTCCTGACAACTACACAGAATCTGCATCAAGAACGCAGAGATATAAGATGATTGGAAACGGTTGGACTGTTGATGTCATTGCTCACATCTTTTCATATATGAAACTTTAAAATAAAATATAATGGCAAATATTATTTACAACACAATTGAGATTGAACCACAAGAAGCGATGGATAAAATCTGCGACATGTTCGATACAACAAACGGAGACACTACTTCAATCGTAAAAACATTTTATACAGAAGAAGATTTAAAAAGACCATACAACAATGGTGAGACTGAGTATCCTATAACAGACGAAGGTGTACTTATCGCTTGGCTTTACGATAATGTTGGCACTAAGTGGATCACAGGTGGAGTTGATGATAACATCAAACTTGAGACTGCTAACTATCTTCCAGATGGTTTCTTAATCAAGCTATACCAGATTTGCACCGCAGAGTTTGACGATGTCAAAGTTGTTTGCAACTGGTATGACGAATACGAAACAAATTGTGGAACTGCTATTGTAAGAGACGGAGTTTATACAGAAGACGAAGAAATTTTGGCAGAAGATTCAATCAGTGATCCGGCTTATTCAGTTAGTGGAGAAGAAGACTTTGAAGAAGTTAAGGAATGGGTATTGAGTCAAATTACAGAAGACTCTTACCTTTCAAAAGAAGAGATTGAAGAAAAAGACGAAGACGATATCCGAGATACCTTCGAGCAATGGAAGAACGAAGGCAAATGGGAGTTCATCACAGACGCTTGGACAAACATGGGCTACTCTTGTGAAGAAGCGATTGACACCGACGACATGGAGTTCCCTATCTCTAAAGTTAAAAGAATCGCTAAGAAGAAATTCGAAATGATTGAAAACGTTTATCCATTTTAAAATAAAAGTTAGTCAAATAATTTGACTAACTTTTTTTATATATACTCTATGAAAAAAGACTTTAAAAAGTTCAGCGAGATTACAGAATCTTTAAACGAACAATCAGACATGCAACCGATAACTCTCGAAAGATGTAGAGAGGAAATCATTAGGTTATTAGGAGAAGATGGACATGACATTGATGCTTCTGCAGAAGAAATCGAAAGATTCGCAGAAAGGTTAATGAAAGAGTTCAACTTTACATTCAGTCTTCTAGAAAGAAGAATCTTTGGATGGAAAAGAAACAATCCTAAATAATAAAAAAAGTCAGATTAAGTCTGACTTTTTTTATTTAAAAACATTTTGTATATTTGCAATATGAATATGAATACAGATAAAATACGAGCTCATATAAAAAAGTTAGTCATATCAGGTGAGCTTAATGGAAAGATTATCGAAATCTGCGATAGCGAGGAACAAGGAGAAGATATACGATTTTTCATAGGCGATAAAAAATATTCAATCGGATATTCGTATATTACAGAAGACGACGATGACTGGGCACAAGCAGAGTGTTATGAAGTAAGCTGGTGTAGATACAATGACAAACACATTAGTTCTTTTGAACTATACGAAATAGTAGAGAACAGAAAATCAATAGAAAGAGAAACAAAACTAAAATCATTAGGAATATGAGCTTTACACCAGAAAAAATTACAGATGACATTCTTAAAGGACTTAGAATGGAAAAAGCACCCGAAAGAATCTTAATCGAAGCGTACTTAGAGACCGTCATAAAACGGATCAAGAGAGAAGCAATCGAAGAACATACTAAAGAAGAAAAATATTTTCAACAATTTCATCCAGGAAGAAGCAAAAAAATATGAATATAAAACCGTGTCCATTCTGCAACTCAGAAGCCAAATTGAAAATCATAGAAGACAATAGTGACTATTGTTTTGAGAAAACAACCGGTAAAATAAAACAGTATTATGACATTCATTGCACCAACAACGACTGCTATCTTTGCGACGGGGCGGATTGGAACCAGTCACGTCCGGAAGACATCATAGAATTGTGGAACACGAGAAACAAGCAAAAGGAAAGAGAAGACAAACTAAACGAACTTGGAATATGATTGCTATCAACAGAGACAAAAGAATAAGCGAGGCTCTTAGATATCGAGGCTTGTCTGTAATCATTAGATCGGAATCCGAATTCAAGCATATAAAGAGGTTTCTAGGCGAGGATGTATTATGGATGGACTTTGTGCCTCAGATGGCGTCCAAACTTACCGGAATTGTCATATGGTCAGATAATAAGAACTTAACTAGCGGTAGTGTCGGATGTGCAGAATCTCAAAAGGAAGATTTTATCAGATTGATAGAGTTCAATGATTTTTTCAAGCTGAAAATGAAAGAAGCATCTTCTATATTGGACTCGATGGTAGAAAGAACACGAGTGAATCCTGCTGTTTCGGGATCTGGTGCTTTCGAACTATACATGAATATTCATGAAATGAAGAAGGAAGTCTATACCATAATTTCCGAAGAAGGTGAAATAAAAGAAAAAGACTTTATTGAAATATACCAAAAACACATAAAAGAATCACAGAGAGATATAGTAAAGGATCTTATTAGAGAAGTAAGTCTAAATCAAATTGGAATATGAAAGTGCTTTGTGTAAACAACGAATATGTCGGACTGTCAATAACCGTTGGTAAATGGTACGAATTGGCCAATAAAGAAATATTCACAGAACAATTCAAAGACAACACCTATATAATATACGACGACAAATTCCGTTGGATAAAACTGAGTCAGAAATACTTCAAAACACAAGAAGAGATTAGGGAAGAAAAACTAAACGAGCTAGGAATATGATAAAGTTTATAGATACAAAAAATTCAGAAGAAGTAGAACCAAATCCAGAGTTGGTACTTTACTTTCAAGAGACTCAAAAATTTAATACTGCTTTACCAGAAAGTTTTTTGGAAGGAAATGAATTCTATAACATAACAAGTAATATAGAACAGAATATATTTCTAATAAATCGATTAGAAGAAAGAGGCCTTCTAAAAGATTCTAATAGAATGATTGATTGTGGAATAGGATTAGGCTTTACACTTTTTGATTTTTATCTACAATCATTGGATTCAAAAAATTCATTTTCATTTTTTGGAATAGAAAAACAAAGCGCTTATATAGATTTCATGAAAGAAAACCTTATAGACTTTTGGAAAGACGGAATAGATTTGATAGAAGATGATATAATGAATCATTCATATAAAGAATATGACATAGTATATAGTTACTCACCATATCGAACTACAAAAGCTCTAAAAGATTTTTATGAAAAAGTAGTTAGTGAGATAGAAAGCGGCTCTTTGATAATAGAGAACGCAAATTCGGGACTCGGCCACGGAGATGTTTTATTGACAATAGAAAATCTCGAAAAAATCGAAATAGACGATATAACGATATTTAGAAAAATATAATCCTTATATTTGCCATATGAATCTAGAAGAACTATTAAAGTCAAAAGAAAGAACGCTACCGCTTCCTAAGTATGTAAAAGGTGAAGAACGCTTTTTAAACGGAGTTGATTTGAACAACAACGAGACAGACTTTCTAAGTGGAAATATAAGTGTTAGGACCGGACAATTCTTTCTATATGAAAAGATTGAAGATGATTTGCTGCATTATCCAAAGCTTGGTGTTTTTCTAAACGACCTTCCCTGTGACCAGACCATCGAGCTAGAGTGGTTCGATGTCAGAAGATCTTGGGAATACCGACAAACTTACACCGCCAAAATGCGAGACGGTGCGGAATATAAGGCATATACATACGACATGCAAAGCCAGATACAAAGACTGATACTATGGCACGATTCGATGGACGTATACGGTGTCTGGGACAAAATGCCTACTTGGAAAGAACTTCGTGTAGCCTACGAGAAAACAATCTGGTTTGGAATGAGCATAGAAGAAAAGAGAGACAGAAAACTTAGAGCCATACTATGATAGACGATACCGACAAATACCTAAGAGACAACCTTGCCAACATAATGAAAGGTGAGTGGGACGACCACTTCAACGAAGAGCAACTCGAGCAAGCAAGAAAAATGTCTTTCTTGCTGAACCACATAACGCAGAACGAAAGAACAATAGTGTTCGAGTACAACAACCTAAAAGTAAACTGCACGTTACAAGACCCAATGGACTTTCGAATTTATGGAATAGACCAGAAATCGCACGTAATCTCGCAAATCAAAAACACCGATATTTTTATAGACGCTTACAAATCCTTTTTAAGAGATTGGAAGATTGGAAAAATATTAGAATAATTTCCTTATCTTTGTTCTATGTTAGAAGACTTTTTAAACTTTGTGAAAGATATTGGATTCAATCTCTCTATTATAAGAGACGAGTGTATCTTCCTGTCTTATGAAAGATACACGATATCCATATACAATCCCGAAGAGCATAAGGGATTCGAGAAAAGATACAGTCTGGAACTTAAAAAAAACGATCACAACGGTACATATATCGAAAACGGATGCAAAAACCAGATAAACTTCGCTTTAGACGACTTTGAAGTGCTTGAAAACGAATTCAAGGATGTTATTAGAGACAACAAACTGAAAAAAATACTTCATGTATAAGATAGGAATAAAACATAATGGTGTAGTCATAGCAACTACGGATCTTTTAGTAGAAGAAGTAAAGAAGCTTGAAGTAAGACGTCTTGTATTCATAGTAGATCTTTTTGAAAAAAAGTTTGGATTAGATATAAGTCAATATAGACTAAACGAATACGAAAGCTTAGTAGGATATTTTTTCATACATATAAGAAACGAAGACCTTGAAAGATTAAGAGAAGAAAAACTGACAAAATTAGGATTATGACACTATACCAAGAAATAGAAACCCAAATAATGCATTGGGCAAACGACGGGACAAAGACCGCAGGATCTTTGACCAGAAAAATCATGAAGCTTGTCGAAGAAGAAAATAAAAAAGAGATAAGAGACATAAAGATTGATTTGGCATTGAGAGTAGAAGAATGTGAAGAAGAACTTTCATTTGTTGAAGGAGCGAAATGGATGCTTGAAAAAATAAACAAAAAATGAGTCATACAAATGGAATGGGACCTGTTAAATATCCAAAGGGACTCAGAATAATATTCAGAATCAAAAAGATAAATCGTATAAGAATCAAACTAATGATGCTAAACAAATGGTAATAGACATATCAAACATTCTATATTCTATTAAGAATTTCATTTTAAACTACAGATTTTAGTATTTAGGGTTTGCTAAGTAGTTTTTACAGTTGTCTTTAACCAACATCACAAACTCTTTGTCTGTAATCTCAGCAGTCCTACTTTCGAATAATTTGAAGTATTTTACTATTTTCATCTCTTTTTCTCACCTTTTGACTCCCATTTAGTCAAAATAAACTGATTTCCGACTATTTTGACATCTTTTTTGTCTGCTATTATATAGTTAAAGTCAGGATAACTAACTTCTTCATCTGAGCTATTCCTTACGACTTTTGTGCCTATTCCTTTGTATAGTATAAGAATATCAGTATTCATCGATAAAGATCCGTTGGAAGTCGCAGTACCTACTCTATTATCTATCGAAAAATTCTCATATGGCTTTACCTGAATCGTCTTTTCAATTTCACTATTCTCGAATTTGAACTTACCGTCTATACCTCTGACATCTTCTCTCAATGTAGGTTTATATATGGTGACTGGAGTTCCTTTGACCTTCATCAACCATCTAAAATAGTTCAACGCTGCTCTCTCACCTTTGTTTCCCTTTCGTGTTGCAGCAATTAGTATTTCCAAAACCGCTTTGAAAAAAATTCCTTTGTAGTGGTAGTATTTCTCTAGATTCGAAAAGTCTTTCATGAAATTCAAAAAATCTTCACCGTTCGTGATTTTTTCTTTTTCACATATATGGTAGAAGACCGTCCTATTGTTCACCATCTTCATAAGATATTCAGTATTGATAACTCCTTCTCCAATCTTTATATCAAAGGCTTCTTTGTCTAAGCTGTATTCGTATCCAAAAGTACCATACCATTTGTTGGTCTCTTCCTTGATGCCTTTGTTTATTTCATTGATGACACCAGCAGTGGTTATGAAAAGCTCCACAAAAGCACCATCCTTATATGTTCCTATTACTTCTACTTTTTCAGGATCGAAATTTTTAAATCCTATACTTGCAGATGCGGAGATTGGATTTTCTTTTTTACCATCATTGTTTAGGTCTTGTATGTCATCACTAAGATATTGGTCGAATTCTAATAAATATTTCATAGAGTATATATTAAATTAAAAAACATCCTTATATTTGTATAAATAAAAATAAAAATATGAAAACAATCACGAAAATTTTAATGCTTGTATTATCGGTGTCTATGTTGACATCTTGTTACAGAGTTCAACCAGATGCTGGTCAAGAATCTGTATTAGTTTATAAACCTATGTTCTTTGGACACGGAGGAGTCGATGAATCTCCCGTATCAACAGGTTCAACTTGGTGTGTTTTCACAACAGACCACAAAGAGTTTACCGTAACTCCTATCACAATCACAGAAGAATTCACGAACATGATGCCTTCGGATAACACACCAATCTCATTCAGTGCCAACTTAAAATGTCAAGTACAAAGTGGTAACACACCTAAACTATACGAAAAATTTGGTGAAAACTGGTATACAAACTCTTTGATGGCTACATTCCGAACAATGGTCAGAGACAAAGCTTGTGTGTACAAAATGTTCGATTTAGTAAGTAAACGTGAGATTTCCGCCAAATTAGAGCAAGAAATCTACAATAATATGGTAAAATACTCAAAAAGTATTGGATTACCTGTAACAATCATGCAAGTATCCATTGGTGCCATCACACCTCCAGAACAAGTTCTAAATGAAACTAGAAACACGGCTGCTCAAAACCAAAGTATTCTTACGCAGACTGCAAGAGCCGATGCCGAACTTTCTAGAAAACAAGCAGAGATAAACAAAGCGATTGCTGATCGTGCCTACCAAAATCAAATGGGTATGACCACACAAGAGTATTTACAACTACGTCAACTTGAGATTGAGAAAGAAAAAGTAGAGATTATCAAAGACAATAAAAACACAACCATCATCTTTGGTAACGCTCCTGCTACTCTTCCAATAAGATAATAATAAAAAAAAATAATCCCAAAGACAACTCTTTGGGATTTTTTCATTAAACATATATGAACAAGCAATGGGTCTGCATAGACAACAGAGGATACGATGAAGAGCTTACACTAAACAAAGTGTATACCAGCATAGATTCTGACTATGCAGATCCGTTTTGTGTTGTAATAAAGAACGAACGTGGAATAGTCAGCGAATACTACCAGCCATTGAGATTCGTTTCAATAGATGAATGGAGAGAGATACAACTAAAAAAGATTGGAATATGACAGAAGAAGAAATAAAAAAGTTCAACGAAGAAAACTATGAATACTTTGACGTTCCTGGTGCAGGAAAGATACAAATCGGAAAAGAACCTAGTGCGATTACAGGTGGTGTGGAAGGATTTGGTTTTGGTGTAGAATGGGGTCAACACGGGTATGCAGGAGGTGTTATCGATAAAAAAGAGGCAGTTAGATTAGCCAGACACATATTGAGAAGTGTCAACCTAAGCGAGCTTGGTATATGAGTTCGAAGTTGGAAATTGGATATATCGTGAAGATAAGACCCATACACGACCAATCAATCTACAGCGGCAAAGAAGGAGTCATAGTTGAAAAAAGACATATAGGACCAGACTGGATCTATACAGTAAGTGTTTTTGACGACGCTTCTACCACTGGTCAACGAAGCTTCTATGAATTCGAACTTTCGGAAACCAAAGTCGGTTCAAGAGATAGGAAACTCAGAGAGATTGGTATTTAATCAACTACTACTCTACCCATACGGTCCAATCTTTTGTAGCCTTTGTATTTTATTCTTACATTGTCTCCTTCTTTTTGAAACTCATATTCGTACTCTCTTCCAGTTCTGTTTGGCCACGGATTGAAAATCTTTCTAATCAATGCTTTAACTTCTGTAAACGTCGCAACACCATGCTCTTCCCTTTCCAGAACAACAGACTCTTTGTTTTTTTCTCCAATAGAGAATGATCTTGTCACTTTGTTGTTCAAGCTTCTCCAGCTTCTGTTCAAAGTATCTATAAAGTCGTAGAACCCTGGCAGGTCGGAAATCTCCGGTTTTTCGTCAATCGTCACCATTATCAAAATATCGACAAGTGTATTGTTGGTAACATATGGTCTTGCCAAAGAAAACTTCATAAGTTCTGCTTCTCCTAGCTCGGATAGTCTATCCACACATTCATGCACTGAAGGAAGCAATTTTTCTATCGTAGATTCTTCAAGACGCTCGTTCTTTTTGGTAAGATGTATTCTTAAAACAGGATTTTGGCAAAGTGTGTCGAAATTCTCATGCCATTGTGTTTTATTATCAGAATAATAAATTTTACTTAGTTCTAATTCGAATCCCAGATCCTGTGTAAGTTCCGCCAATATCTGTCTTACGTCATATTCTTCGTCTTCGGTAGCCTTCGCTTCGTTAATTGAAAAATCTTTATACTTCTTTATCATAGAGTATATATTAAAAAAAAATCGACCGTTAAGTCGATTTTTTATTATTATCTATTGAAAGATTCAAATGTTTTTAAATATCTAAAAGATTCTGCAACTGCAAGTCCTGCAAATTGTCCAGCCATCTTTACCTTTTGTTCATCATCTAAATTGTTCCACGCTGCATCCGCTTCTTCTTTTCCACCTTTGAATTGTTTTGATATCTCTGCACCAATACCCTTTATCTCTTCCCATGAATTTGCTAATCCTGCTTTAAGTTTATTGAAACCTGCTGCTGCTGCAGCACCTAAATCATTACCAAGTTCATAAGTCTTTTTGGTCATTATATAAACTCCATATAAAGGAAGACCAACTAATACACCTACAAGCAGTCCTATGTTCTTACCTACTTTGATTGCACCATCTTTAAACTTTTCAAAATATTTTGTAGCAGCTATACCAAGATCTTTGATAGCTTCATTGGCAGACTTCATCGCAGATGTTGCAATTTCTAAAAGTTCAGCTTTTTTCTCAATAACCATCTTTTTGAATGCTTCCATATTTTTAGTCGCCCATTCTTTTGTAGATGCGTATAAGTTTGTCAACCCTTCTGCCATTGAAGTATATAGGTTTACCGCTGTTTCTTTAGCCGCTTTTAACCATTCTTCACCTTTTTCTTTTGCTTTTTTATAAGTCTCTGCAATCTCACCTGCAACTGTTGAACATAAGTTTGTAACTGAGTCCCATAATTGTCCTGGTGCTTTTTTAATAGATTCGATACCTTGAGTAATAGCACCTTTTGCTTTGTTATAAAAGTCTTTAGTAACCTCTACCGCTTTCTTCCCAAGCTCTACTCCTTTATCATATACAGAAGTTCCTAAATCATGAACATAGTCCACTGATTTGCTTATCGCACCAGTAACGTTTCCTACCGCTTTACCAGCAGCATGTGCTGTGCCTCCAATGACCGCTTTTATTTTGTCAAAGAAGGTTTCTCTTAAAAGAGTCCATTCCTTTGGAGAACAAGATTCTTTCAAAGAATAAAGTTCCATGTATATCGCATCCATACTTCTATTGTAGGTTTTGAATGCTTGTTCTAATCTATAGTTTCTCATAGTTTCTATTTTTTTTGATAATAATGTATATATTATTTTTAAATATCGTTTTAATCATACTTCTTGTTTATCGAAAAGTCACTAGAGTATATTAAAAACAAAAACTACTTTACTTTGTATAAATTAAAAAATATAATTTTATTTTATGAATCTAGCAAAGAAGAAAGATATAAGTAGACAAGAGTTGATGAAATCCATAGGATCTGAATTTCCTAATGGTAAAGGGGTCGAAGTAGGAACCTTCAAAGGAGAATTCTCTAAAGAGATAATAGAACTATGGGATGGAACTCTGTATATGGTAGATGTTTGGTCACCGTTAGATGCAACCGAATACATAGATTCTAGTAATCATGGTAACTTCGATAGAGGTGAAATTTATGGAGCCGCCATAGATAACACGATAGGTTATGAGAATCGAGCGGTAATGGTTAGAGCAAATTCTGAAATAGCATCAGATATATTTACAGACGGATCTTTAGACTTTGTTTATATTGACGCGAACCATGCATACGATTATGTAGTTCAAGATATAGAGCTTTGGTATCCTAAGGTTAAACCAGGTGGATATCTATGCGGACATGATTATATCGACATGAGCTGGAACGAAGATCCAAACTTCAAAGAAAATGGAAAAGACAAACATATCTATAGTGGTAACGGATTCTACCATGGTGAGTTTGGAGTAAACCCGGCAGTCGACGAGTTTTGTATCGAAAATGGTTACGAACCCATAGTCACTAAAGAATGGTTTGGATCTTGGATGATAAAAAAGAAATAGTGTTAATCTAAAAAAAAATGGTAAACAAAAACGATAGGTTCAAACATATAAAGACTGGTAATGTCTATATTGTAATATCAACAACCAAAATGAAGATTGGTGAATGGGTGGCAGGAGTCATCTATACTCGTGAAGATGTTGAATATGGTGACCTCTATACAAGAGAACTAAAAGACTTCGAAGTTAAATTCGATAAGATATACGACATATAGAAAATATTTTTATCTTTGTAGAATGAACGAAAGCCCATTCAGAATAAGCGGACAAGAAAGAAGAGAAAAGAAAAAAGAACTTTCTTTTCTGAAGTCATATGTCAAAAATTTTTGGCACTACGAAGATATAGATAGAGCATATGGTGGTGGACTAGAAGATAGTCTGTGTCAACTGAGGATAGCTGAAGCTAAAAAGGAAATAGAAGTTCTCGAATTGGAACTATCCGAATCTGCTACTTCAGTAAGGAGAGAAGAGAAACTAAACGAACTAGGACTATGAAATATTTGATACTTTTATCGATACTGATGTCGTGCGCAAAGCAGCCAGTGTTTTACAAAGCACAGGTCATAAGCCTATTCAGGAACCACCAACTAAAAACAATTTCGGACACGGCATTCACAATGGTCGCCGTCGTTGACAAAGACACTATTAAACTAAACTATCGAAAAGGAAACGGTCTGCTTTACTTCGAAAAAGACTCTGTTGAAATCGACAGCGTACACTGCAAAACCATAATGGGACTTTACGACTACGACGAAAGGCTCATAACCGACAAAAAAAGATGGTATGTTCAAATCGCAAACAAGTCGAACCTATGAAATGCGATAGATGCCTAAAAGGAAAAATTGTGCTGCACGCTTTCTCTCAGGGAAACTGCACCAAATGCAATTGCGATATAACAACCGCTCACATACCGTGCGACCTGGTTTGCGAGGATTGTTCAAATAAAAATATGTTGTGTAGAGAATGCGGTGTTTCAATAGAAAAGATTGAAATTGTAAATCGTCTTCGAAGAGAGACAGGTCTATGTTCTACTAAATGTACTTTTGCATTAGAAAAATATAATTATGATTTTGACAAATCCTATCAACACCTAAAAGAAAATGCAAGCAAGTTCTAATATGAAAGTAGTATTTGTAAACACGAAGATAGGACACGACACGTGCACCGATGACATTACTCTCTATAAGACATACCATGTTGAAGAAGAAGAAAGCTTCTGGTCTTCCGAACTGAGCTGTCCCGTGACTCTATACAATATAAAGACCGATAAAGGAACCTTCTCCAAAAAGAACTCAAAGATATTCATCACATTGGAAGAATTTAGAAACAAACAGCTAGAAAAAATACTCATATGAAAGCAATACTATTCCCGTTCGTATACCTATTCGAACTAATAAGAATCAACATAGTAAAGACGATAATGATCGTGATAACCAGTATACTTTTCGCCTACGCAGGAACGATACCAGACCAGACGCACGAAAGAGTCATTCTCAAAGAAATGCAAATAGGCGGCGAATGGGTCTACCTGTACGATTCTTCCGATGGCATTGAAGCGTATAGTCAGCGAAAAAGAGGAACGCTCGTGGGCAAGGACAAGAACATCTACAGATGGAAGGAATACGCCGGAGGGAACGCGGGACTTTGGATCGGGTTCATCATACTCACTATAGTTACAATAGTAACGATGTGCGTGGACGAAGGCAGATGGGACTTCGACGAGGTCTTCGACGAAGCCACAAAAAACTTCGTAAAGTGCGAGATAGAAGACGACGTCTACGTCTACACCATATTCGGGAGGCTTATCACCAAAGAAAGATATCAAACAAGTCGTTTCAGCATCTACAGCATAAAGGACATAACGATGCTTCCAAAGTACAAACTTAGAAGCGAGAAGAGAGAGGATAAACTAAATCAAATTTTGGAATAAAATAAACATGGAAAAAGAAATACAAAAAGAAGTAGACTATTGTCTTATGGTAATAGAAAACGCGCGAGCTAGAGGAAACACTTCGTGTCAAGTACCAATCTTCGCAAAACCAGAAACCGTTTCAAAAATGGTAGAACTAGGATACAAATCATACCAGGTCGGATTCGATCCGACAGAACCATACGTTCATGTGTATATAAAGTTCGCATAACGATAATGAAAAGCCAGATGAGAAAAGCACTTACACTATTAGCATTGACACTGACGAACTTTATATTCGCGCAACTTCCAGCGGGAACCTATTCGTACAGGAACACGGACGCGCGAATAACATTCACCGTCTCGGAAGACGGACAAACGATTAAAGACTGCAACATAAAAGGAACCAACGACATATCGCTTATATCACTGAGAGCATATAGAAATGTCGGCACCGGCGAGTTCATCAAGAACGTGGCGGATCCACTAAAGCCATCGCCATTCACTGGGTACTATTCCATATCGGGAGAGATGCCTACATACGAAATAAAGACAAAGAGCAACCCAGAGATTATATCGATAGTCATAGGAGTAAAATTAAAATCAACGCAATTCATAAGAGAATAGTCGGAAATAATTAAAATAAATATAAATATTTTAGGTATACTATAAAAATATACATATCTTTGTTCTATTAGTCACACAATAACATTTTAAAAAGATTATGGAAGCATTAGAAACAAAGAAGAAAAGATTAGAGTTCTTATTGGAACTTAGAGATAGAGGATTGGAATCAGCACCAGGACAAATAACAAGAACCGAGCGAGCAATCGCTTTCATGGAGTTCGCTATTCTTCTAAGAAACAGAAAAGAGGAAAGAAATTCTAAAATAGACAGCATACTTAAAAAGTAAAAGATATTCGGGAGGGACTCCCGGCCCCTATGCAGGATAGGGAAAACTCAAGCATGACCTTGCCTCTCTGCTTGTTTCGCATAAGACCGAGCGAGTCTATTTGTTCCGATGGATTAAAAGACGAATCGGTCTTTTTAAATTTGATGATAATATTCAACACCATAAAGAAAGCAGAGCACTACGTGCGTCACTGCAAAAATACCAGAGACTACTTCAATGATGGGTATGACTGGTCCGAACAAACTACCTTCATAGAAGGAAACTTAGTCGTTTCTAAAAACTCAGGAGATTCCTGTGGTTGTGGGTGTGACATGTATGTCTACCACAATAGAACCATAATAGGTAGAATAAAAGATAAGAGAACACAAGCTCTCAGTCTGGTTCTTGGAAATTAAATCATAACAAGCATAATGACACACTTCACCGACGACAACTCAAAAAGTATTTTATCGATTGTTATAATGATAACCTTATTCCCGTTATTCGCAGCAAGTATGTGGGTATTCTACGAATATTGGGGAGAACCAAAATACTGGAAGAACAGATGGCGTCTACATAGACTACTAAAGAAAGGTAAGGTAAAAGTAAAGGCAGTCGATAAAGGAAAACAGCCATGTATAGATAGATATGTCATAGATATAGAAGGTCGTGAATATGGATTGGATATATGGAACGAGAAAGAAATGACTTTAAGTGAGAGAAAGGGAGTTCCTTACGGTCTGAATATTTCATATCTAAGCAACAACTATATAGGATTATTCAAAGGATGTTTGATAACAAAGTGGTTAAACAAGAAAGCAATCAAAGAGATTGGTGAAATATCTGATATACAAGAAATAAGAGATAGAAAACTAAAAAAGTTAGGAATTTAGCTTCTTTGCAAAAGAAATCCTTAGTTCCGCTATACTAGCCTCAGGACTCAAAGACTCAAGCATCTCTATTCCCTTTCCAGCAGTCTTGTTTAAAACATCTTCTTCCATCCATGTCAAACCCTTTCCCTTAGGGTTTACAACTTCGGATATCTTTATACTGTTGTTGTAGAAAAAGAAGTAACCTTCATCAAGCATAAAAGAAACAAGGTGAAGAACCTCGTCACGTAAGTCTTTCCATTTGTATCCGATAATCTCTAAATGAGACGCATGAACAAACTCTTGTGCATTCCCACCATCATGATTCAGAATCATATAAGTGTTTCGTCTTGGATCAAACGAAGCCATATAAATCTCACCCCTATTGACAACCATATTAGTAATATTGGTAAAATCAGGGACAGTCAATGCTCTTACTTTGAATTTGCTTATCTCGAAAGAAACAAAATCCTTTCCTAAAATCTGCTCTCCTCCGATTTCATATTCCACTCCTATATCCTTTAGAGGAAGAAGTATTTCTTCCATGTCATCTCGATCTATCAACTCAACCGACTCGAAAATCTTGTATGTCTTTATATGTTTCATAATTTAGCAAAGCTTATTTCAAGCATCGTAAAGCCTGGGTACCTTGGAGAGCACGTACATCCACTACCTAAGATTCTTCCGTCATCAATCAACTGTAGCATTCCATAGTTACTTCTCACGTATATCTCGTAGCCTTCTTCTCTAGCCCAATCTTTAAGTCTGAAAAGAAAGTCTCTCATAGACTGAACCATCGTGAAGTTGCTTCCTGATATTCCACTTCCTCTTCTGCTTCCGTTAGTTATATCTACCTTCGCCTCTCCTAAAGATGATGGAGTCTTTCCCCATTCTACGCCTTTTATCAGAACATTAAACCCTTCGTCCTTTATCTCTTGACAAATGTCTTCTAAGTCCCATATCTGGCTAGACTCGAAAATCTTGTATGTTTTTATATGTTTCATATCTACCACATTTTTGGTTCTAGATCAAGACCGAAGTCTTTAAGTAGCCATTCATGAACTATAGTTCTTATCTGACTATCTTCCAAGCAAAGAACGGTTCCGAAGAAGCCCCATATCTTTTGAAAGGAAACATGAACCGATTTGTCTTGCGTGTCATCCTCGTAGTAGTAAAACACTCCGAAACCATTTCCTTCGCTGTAGAATATCTGTTTCCTTTCTCCTACATTCTTTAGGTCCCTAACAAACTTCTTCAATCCAGAAAACCTTTCTCTCAACCATTCACCTAAAAACTCCTCAATGGATTCACCAATACCGATGATGGCTACCTGTCCACTATACCAATCCAGGTTGATGTTCCAGGAAACTCCTTCAGTCTCTTGTTCAAGGTGTTCTTCACACGCTTTCAAATCCTTAACATTAGGAGATTCTAATAACTTATAGACTCTTATTCGATCCTTTAACTTATCCGACATCTCGACCTGAAGAACTCCACCGATAAAGTCTATCTCTTCCAGTTCACCTAAGTGAAGCCTAAGAATATCCTTAGCATCCTCTAATACATCACCGTTAAAGTCTTCGAATAATTTAATCCATTTCATATAGTATATATATTAAATACTATGATTAAAAAAACCACATCATATTAAAATAATATATTATCTTTATAAAAACACATGAAAGACTTATGAAAGAACTCAATGAAGTATATGAACTCGTAAAACATAATAAGATTGGTTGGAGAGAAGAAAGAATAATAAACAACAAAAGATATTTAATCTTCGTAAGACCAGATGGTGAATCAACCGAAGTCGTGTTCAGAGAACTTCTAAGTGAAAGATAGATGCTTTATGTTCGTTCTTTGTGCCGCAGGCCAGAGGCGAATAAATAGCATGTTTCGCTTGCGAAAAAAAATTTTTTTCGTTTTTTCTTTCGGTTTTTTCTCAAAGAATCCTAAATATCCTAACAATAAAATCATAGTAAAAAGGTCAACAAAAAGAGAATATATGCTAAATTAACTCGGAATATCGTAGAAAATTGTTATATTTGTATAAACTTAACACTAAATATTATGGAAAAGCAACTAAAAACAAAGATTGTAGAGTTCAATTCTACATTAGACGAATCGTTAGATTTAGACGACGCAGTAGAACAAACACTAGACTACCTTCTTGACAACGACATCGTAGATTTATCAGAAGACGAAGATGGTGACATGTATGAAGCTTTATCAAACGATGTCTATGACCTTCTAGAAGAAATTAGATAATGGGAGAATGTATTCGAAATAACTGGACTAAGATAGATGGTAAGCAGAGTGGTTCAATCACCTGCTACCATTCTGATGGCCTACTCCACTTCACAGAGACTTGGGTAGACGGACTCAAACACGGCTACTTCGAATACAACTGGAGTAATGGGAAATGCTTTAACAAAGGCTACTACATATACGGAAAGAGACACGGTTGGTGGGAAGACTATTGGTCTGACGGCAGCGTAAGGTACAAAGGCTACTACGACATGGGAGTAGAGACATACTCACATACCGACATAAGAGATAAACTGATAGACATCGCATTGGAAAAATAAATGGAAGGGTACCTATACATATCATACAATACGGATGGATCATTAAAAGAATCCAAGCTGTACGACGAACTCGACCAGATAAAGGTAGAGAGAGGTATAGGTATTCCTAAAGAAGTTATAGCAAGAACCAGAGTAGCAATTTTTTCAAGCACTGATGGTTCTGGATGTTATGTACTGGACTTTGTATCAGAAGAATACTCTTCTATAGATACAACTTATGCCAAACACATAACACCAATGCTGAAGTCAGTATTGAGAAACATGAGAATAGAATCACTTGGAATAGAATGAAAGACTTCATAGAAAAAATAGAGAAGATAGGATTCAAAGAGATCTTCAATAATCGGTATAAATATGGTCTCTGGCGAATAGATATTACCGGCGAAAGCTGTTGGCACCTTACATATAGCGACGGCAATCCAGATCCTCTGAATAGAGTTGAAGTAACTCACGGATTCATTTCCTTCGATGACAACGACATACTCAAAAAGTATTTCGCACCGGAGCTTAGAGAGATAAGTCTTACACAATTAGGAATAGAATGAAAGTTTATTGCATAAAAACAAAGTACAACAAGAACGACCGATATGGACTCAACGAGTCAGTAGACTATGTTTTGTTCAAGAAAGGTTATTTTTATGAGTATGATTATAGATATCAATATGTTATAAACTCAGATGGTTTGAAGTTCGTATTCGATTCAAATCATTTCATGCATGAACAAGATTGGAGAGAAGCTAGATTGAATGATATTGGAATATAAAAACAAAATATGATGACAAAGAAAGAATTTTACAAGGCGTTCATCGAGACGCAAAAAAGAACAGGGCAAGGAACGTCTGGAATCGTCAAAGTTGCTGGTGGTGAAACAATCGCTAAACACTTAGACGAAATGATAGCAGAAGGGTTATGTGTAGCTATGGACACAGGAGGGTCGTTAGGACATCCAGAGTCAAACATCTTTTATCTACCTACAAAAGGATACAACGTATGGAACGAGCAAAACTCTATGGCTGGATTAGAGTGTGTTAGATACTTCTTAGCAGAAGACAAAGAAAACTACGAAGGAGATCCTTTTATGAGGATTGATAGAAGTTCTTTCGAAGATGAAGACGGTATGTTACATGACTTCTACAAAGATTGGTTGGTTAGGAACCAAGCAGATCTAGATGATATGCTTTCTTTATCAGAAGAGTATGAGGGAGTATAAGCACCGCGAGTATAAACATCCTGATATAGACCACACATTTATTATAGAGGATATAAACATGTCTGAGATTATAATAGACGGAATAAGAGTTCATCGAAGAGACGTAGAATGGATGGAAAGAACCGCCAACTATGGACTCATAACAGGAGCGGGGAAACATGTGTCCATAAACGAACTATCTCTTCCCTTTCTACAGCATATATTGGCTTTAAAACACAAAAAAGGGACCATTTAGTCCCCTTTTTTATTATATTATAGTATATTACGATCCAATTTCTGCTACATTGCTTCTATCATCTAAAGGATAAGCTTCTTCACTATCGAAGTTGACGTGTATAGAATCTCCTACGTTGAAAGTAAGGTTGTCTGTTGCAAACTCAACATGTTTACCTTGCTCGTCTTCACCGTGTACTAAGAAAAAGTTGTGCTTTCCACCACCCATCTCGATTCTTTTAACAAGCATATCACCTGTATAAACATCTGATGCTTCACCGTTTACTTCACCGTTATGACAAGCAGTCATAAGTGCCATCATCGCACCTGCTGCGATTCCTTTAAAGCTTATCTCTTCATTAGTAGAAAAACTTTCAAATTTTTTAATATGTTTCATTCTTAAATATTTTTTTTATTGTTTATATATTATTTTTGAAAAATAAAAAACTATCTTTGTAGAAACGATACGACATACAATGATATTCAAGAAACAAGAAGAAGTAAAAACAACACATCATATTGTTGTAGTCAACGGGTATACCATACACCGAAGAGAAAAACTCGAATACGACTTCAAAGAAAAAGAATGGGTCAGAAAGTCAATGACATGGAACTGTGACCATCGTGGAGTCGACATTGATAGTAAGTATCAGTTCAATAACAAACCTACATTACCATCATCTAAACAGTTAGAAAGAGAATTTCAGTTGATGAAGATATTGGACTAAACAAATTGATATAATCATAATAAAACATATATGATAGTAAATATAGTAGACACCAAAGGAGATTTCAAAAAGGCAGTAGCCAACGACGAAAATCCTAGAACAATAGATGAAGCGATACAATCTATTGAGAATATACAACGAACAGTTGGTAAAAAAATTATGCTTATACTAAGAGGTCTTAGATGGAGCGTTAACGACATAAACAACTATGTCCCTAAAGGAGTTCTAGACAAAGAGATCACAGAGATAATCGATGGAACTCCATTGAGTATCGAAGTATCTGATATGTAATATGATGTATACAGTTCGACCGAGCGATCCAGTCGAAGGAGACTTATTCACTGAAAATGGTGATAAGGTTGAAGTTTATTACAATGGTAGTTGGAACGTATACACTCCTAATGGACATGTTGGATATTCTAGAAAGAAAGGTAAAACATTGAGATTTATTAAAAGATTGTTTAAATCTTAATATTATTTCAATTTCTTTATAATATCATTTACAATAGCAGACTTAGACCTTCTATTTCCCTTTTCAGTAAAGGCTTCTATGATATTATCTGTTATACTTCTATTTATCTTATCATGTCTTTTAGTATACATGTTGGTGTATTTATCCCAATTAGGAGCCGAATGAAATCCACCTTTTAAACCCTCACCAAATTTATCTAAACTTGCCTTAGGTATATCACTCTCTTCCAATTTACCTGTACCACCAGAATGTATCTTCTTTGCAATCTCAATAGCTTTTTCTTTCTTATCATCTGAGAATTCACAACGTGGACTTTTAAGAGAATTTAAGATATGATCTATCATTTTTCTCATATCGTGGGTTCTTGAATTCTGTCTCAGTATATCATTGCTTAACTCATAGTCTTCATTTGGTATTAAAACGAATACGTTATTATATCCTTTAATTAAATCTTTAGCATTTCCTTGGTAGATATGTCCACCTCCAAAGTCCAATATACTTGGAGTGTTTACTTTATTAGAAAGAGTCCATTTTACACATTCAACTTCTTCTTTTTCACCGAAGCCACCAAACTTCATTTGGTTCATATCAAGTGATATAACCTCTAATCCAAGCTTTTCACCTAATGCCTTAGAAATAGTTGATTTACCAATAGTTGGTGGACCTAATAGAATGATTCTATTCTTGCCAGTGTATTTCTCTTCTTTCTTCTCGAAGAGTTCGAATTTCTTTAAATACTTCATTCTTATATTTGATTTATTATAGTATATATTAAAAATGATTTATATTATTCTTCAGAACATAATATAACTAAGTCTCCAGACTTAGCCAACGCAATAGTAGATAATTTCAGATAGAAGAAAGTTTATCAGATAAATCGCAAGGCACCACATCTTTTCGGCGTCAGCCGACGACAACGATTTTTAAAAAAACGGTTCTCTTAACTTCCTAATTTGTTTTATTAAATAAGAATTCTATTCGAACATAGAACGAATCTCTTCTTTTCCTTTATCTTTTAGAAGGTTCCATTTGACCATTAAACAATCGTCTTGAAACCAACATTCCGCACTTTTTTGACTGAAGATGCTTGGAAGGTCTTTCATATAACCAATACTAAACCCGTGTGCATTTGGATCTAATACTCTTTCAAGATTATTGAGTAGTGTTTGATTCCTATCGTATTCAGGGAAATAAGAGTACTTAGGTGCTTCTACTTTTTTAGAAACCGGCTGTGACTGGTATTTAACCTTGGCAAAATCAGTGTATCTTTGGTCTAAATAAGGTTTTAAGGCAGCCCAACTAACATCGCTTATTTGTGATCCCGCCTTTTTAGAGACCACGTCGATGATGTTTTTGAACCAGTCTGTAATCAATCCTGGTGTTTCATAATCAAATTTTTGATTTCCAGTTGGTGCAAGTACTTTATACTTTGTTAATTTTTTAAAAGCAAACCACATATCCATACTTGGAGATATACCTATTCTTGTTTTATCGTATGGTATAACCAGATAGATTTCTTTACCATGTGCTATTTCTATCCTAGAGAATCTACCAGTACATATAGACTTGTTTCTTTTTGGATACTCTTTCCATGATTCTAAATTAGAAATAATCAGGTTATGGTAGTTACCCACCGGAGAATAAGGAGCTATTCTTTCGTGGCCGGCACTTCCTGGATTAGAGTATACAATTTCGCCCATGTCTGGAGACCTCCTGAAAAGTAAACTTTGTTTCGCCCCGACAAGGTCATAGTCTACTGACTTTAGTATATCCAAAAAGTCATTACAATTATTACGAAGCAGTTCTTTCAACTCTTCTAGTCTTAACTCTCTGACCGGAAGGATTCCACCAGACGGTCTGAAATTCTCGTAAAACTTTATCCACTTCATATTAAAAACTTTATTCTTTGGACCAGTCAGCGGATCCCAACAGATTGGCGAACTCTGCGGCCTTTTCATCAGGAACCTTGTACTGCATCATAAATAAACCAAAAGGCTTTATTATAGACTTAGGCAAAGAAGAATAGTATTCCCTATCTTCTATTATAGAAGAGCCATCCACGTCCTTTTTGATAACACGAAATCTTATGGTGGGCGAACCAGTTGTTGGAACGTATTTTTGGTAGTCAAACTCATATCCCATAGACTCTAAAGTTTCCTTTACATAAACCACTTCATCTTCTACCAACTCTAGTAATTCATCTCTAACCGACTGAATATCATAGGAAAGAGAAGCATCCATAGTAAGATTGCCCAGCAAAAGATTGTCATAGGCGTATTTGACCAATTTATAAGTATCCACATCATGGAAAAGCGGCGATGTAATGCCTGCCTTATTAGTACCCTTTACACTCCATCTTATATAATAACTTTCGCTGGTTGGCGATCCGGTTATGTCGAAAATGGATCTCATGACATCCTCTACTTCTATTTTGGTCGCTTCGTCTATAAGCGAATTAAACTTATCATAAAGTTCTTTTGACTTCTGTGTATATGTCTTTTTTGCTTCGAATAATTTTATGTACTTCATATGAGTATATATTAAAAATAAATACTATATTTGTATAGTCAGGTGGCGGAATGGTATACGCTAAAGTGAAGTGCATTATAGTTGATAAGCGAGTGTGATATTCGGAACTTTCAACATACAGGTTCGAATCCTGTCCTGACAACAAAAATAAACACTATGGACATAGAAAACAAAATCATCGCTCTGCTTAATGAGGCAGACTCTAAAATGAACCAACAAGAGTTCTCTTCATTAGCAGAGTCCGTAATCGACTATATCGACGAGATTACTAGAAGTAAGAAACAACCTGTCAGTATCAGTCCCGATGCACTCAATCTTATCAATAAGATTGATAAAGCCATACAGAAGTTCGGCACATACAGCTACGACGACAAAGGCCCGTATGAAGTTATGAACATGAAAGAGATTATGATTGGACTACAAGTCAAACCAATAACAGAGATTGGTAAGATACTATCAGAGGTGCTGGATAACTATCCAGTATATGGTAGAGCACATAGCTTCGTCTGCTGCGTCATAGGAGAACTTGATTATCTTCCAGAGGAAGAGTTCGACAAACTATTTGATTTAGACGAAAGGTTTGAATACTAAGATTTCATAAAAGTAAATTAAAATAAAATGAGAAAGTTTATCAAAGAAACTCCAGCACTGGTATCAATCATCTTGTTACCAACCATATTGTGGACTGTTATATTCGGTATTGAATTGACTTTAGACCAGTTCATACCTATACAATTCGTAGGACCTCTGGCTACACTATCAGGAATCGCTATAGGATCTTATGTAAGTCATGTGAAAAACTCATGATAAAAAAACCCACTCGATTTGAATGGGTTTAATATTATTTAAGATCTTCTGGATGATCGAAACCATACCAATCATTACCTTCACTATCAATGTCTCTTCCATTAGACTTTGAAGCCACGTAATCACGATGTGATCTGTCATATTTCAACCATTTAGCAACAGCTTCCATATCGATTATATCGATATAGTGATCCATTACATAATCATATATTTCATTATTTTGATGACGAGTACCTGGTGCCGAAAACTTTGCAGCCATAGTAACATTTCTTTTTAAGTCTGCTTCATTTGCATGTAAGAAGTCTTCAAGAGCATTTACATCACCACCTCTTACCATATCTAAGACGTTTGTTTCTTTTTCTGCAGCTGGCTTATTTCTCCACGCATGTGGATTTGGTATCTCAGATTCGTTAAATCTTTTTAAGTGTTTCATAGTTAGTTTATTTTTTTATTAGAGTATATATTAAATATTATTTGAAAAAATCAGAAGATATAGATATATCATAGTACGGTCCCGTAGAATGCCAAATCTGTTTTTTTATATGCTCTTCTGGAACATAATCCAGATGATCCTTCAACAGTGCGAAATACCTATCGACCTCTTCTTTGAAAAAATCAATAGACTCTTTATGATCAAGATTTTTTGGATTGGCATTCCTTATAGTTACTACGAAGCATCTCAGTTTCATAAAGTTGTATCTTCTCAAGAACCCTCTGATCTCTTCAGATTTTCTGACCTGAATGGTTCTGACCTCTTTCTGAAGAGTTCCTTCAGGAACGCACACCACTGTTATCTTATACTCTGGCTCAAATCCTTCTTCTTCTAAGATATGCCCGATAGACCTTACATCCTCGTATAAAGAACATACCTTCTCTACTATTTCAGGATCGACCGATTCGAATAACTTAAAACTTTTTATTCTTTTCATTTCGTTATAGTTATAAACATCTTTGGTTTATCACCATCTGATTTAGTCGCATATAGAACTCTTGATTTCAACTTATCATTGATATGGTTGTTAGTGAACTTATACTCTGGAAATTCGTCAGACAATCTTTTAATCGCCACATCCACCGTCTCTAATATCTTAGCTAGATCCGAGCTCGCTTTTACCAAGTCCTCTATAGCATTACATAAACCATATTGCTTTTCAAACTCGCTTACTTCTCCTACAAAAGCTATTCTTCCATTAAGCCTAGGTAAGTCGATTACAATCTGTAGACAAGGAACTTCTGTGTGCACTTTATCTGTCATATCATATTCTTTAAAGCTTTTATCTTCTATCTTTAGATTGAATTCGTCGATTATATCTACAAAGCAATGTCTGATATATTCCACATCAAACTCTTCTTCTTTACTTTCATTAAATCTTTTTAAATGTTTCATATCTTTATCTTATTCATTTTTTTATCTTATTCATTTCCTACTGCAGAAACTATCGACCAAGCGATTACCGCAGCTACAGCTCCTGCTAAAAACAATACACCATTACTCATAATCAATCCCGCAAGTGCTGCTACTGGACCACCAAAACAAGCTAGAGTTGCAATAGACGCTCCTGATATACGAGCTATCTTATCTAGAATAGATTTAGATTCTTCTGCTGACTCCATAGCAGGAATCATCTGGTCTGTATTCAAAGTAATAGATTTAACCCAGTTAAATAACTTTTCTATTTCTACTTCGGATGCTTTTCTTAATCCTTCTACAGTTTCTTTCATCATATCGTAGTTGTCTTTGATCCAGTCTATAGCATATTGAGCTCCTTCTTTGAAGTCTCCAGTCAAGCGAGAAATCCATGAAGTAAGTTTTTCTTTGATCCAGTTCCATGCGTCGCCGATCCAGTTCTCGTTTACAGAGTATGATTCGAATGTTTTAATGTGTTTCATAATAGTATTTTTTTTTCTTAGATTATTTAACAGATACGATCTCAAAGTATCCTCTGTGGTCTTTTTCACCTGGAATAACACCATTGTCAAATTTACAATACCAATTATGAGTAATGGTTTTTAAAGAATTGAAATTATTTGGTATATCAATACCTTGATCTGAATGTTCTGAAGACTGAACTATATTTATTTCATCACCACCATATACAATATAATACCAGAAGGAATTTTTTATATTTTCTTTATCAACTACTTTAAATAGCGGATAATAATAATCTTTTTCCATTTCAAGTCCGCCATCTCCATAAGTTGTATGACCTTTACCCTGAAGATTTTTAAAGTTAGAAGCGAATCCATGTTCTTGATAAACTTTAATACCTTGACTTCCTTCCCAATAATGTTTCATAAAATCATCACCATAAAATTTAACAGTAATTGTGTTTGGTTCTTCAGAGAAGTTTTCGAATAACTTAATGTATTTCATAATAGTATTTATTTTATTAGAGTATATATTTATTTTTAAAATCAAAAAATATATATAGTATATATGAAACATCTTAGAAAATTTAATGAAATGGTATCCAGTAATACAAAAGACATATTAAGAAAAGGATTTAGATCCTTAATAATGAGATCACACATCGTTAGTGAACAAGTTGAAAAAAATATGGATAAGTTTATCGATTCTTTAGATATAGAAAGATTTGAAAGTAGGTTTGGAAAGATTGAAGAGTTCTTAGGTGCCGGCGTCTTTGGTGCAGTATTCTCATTAGATAATGGTAAGGTCTTTAAAATAACCTTTGATTATCATGAGGCACCATTCTTATATGAATACTGTATGTTAAATAAAACACGGGGGTTTGTTAAAGTAGATGGTGTTTGGAAAATACCGTTTGGAGATACAGAAGCTTATCTTATACTAAGAAGTCCTGTTGATGTATTAGAGTATAGTGATTTCTCTAAATATGATGTAGAGGTTGAAAGAGCAGCAAACTCTATGTATGATATCAGTCCAAACTGGAGAGGAACCCATAATGGTAATTATGCTTTTCAAGATGGTGAAGTTGTTTTATATGATGGGTTTTGCAAGAAAGCTGCAGTTGATGGAACAAAGGTTCCTTTATTGGAATTATAAACTGGTTACTCTTTATCATAAGGAGTTAAATTGTTACTGGATATATTATCTATTGTATAAACTGCAGTGCTATTTGGATAATTTGGATCTATATAAAGTTTCAAGTCTAATTTTTTACTCGCTATTTCATAGATAATCCATTTTGTATTTATTTTATTTTTTTTATCAGTATACTTATGCATACCATATATAAAATTCATCTTTGGTATTAGATTATAACAATCTTTCACATCAGAACAAAGGTATATTCTATCTAAATGTTTTGATAATTTAGATTTAGATTTTGCGACTAATCCATTTTTAATAGTATTTTTTTCATATTCTTGTATAGATAAGTGATATAACTTATTTGGTGTCTTTACTAATGTATCATATTTTGCCTCATATACTATTTTAACATCTTGGTAATATGTGTTATTATCACTCAATAACATTGATTCATCATATGGTAATAATGTTTTTGATGTTGATGTATTTGTTATTTCCATTTCACTTGGAAACCACCCATGTCTATCTATCAATAAGTTATTTATAACATCTAAATAACTTTTAATATCCCTTAAAAATCGGAAATCTAATAACGTTATTTCAATTTTATTGATATTAATATTTATTGTGAAATTTATGCGAAGAAGAGATAACTCCCTATTTACATTATTGTATGTTAAATTTATATCATGAGTTTTTAATGTCTCATTTAACATAAACTCCGAATATGTAGTGGTTATATAATTCATTTATTATATATTATTAATAGAAAAGCCTCTGAAATAATCAAAGGCTTTCTTTATTAGTTTTCTAATATCGTATCGATATTGAACTCTCTAATCTTAGCTTTCATCCAGCTTGGATCATTTTCAAGATCCTCTGTAGTGATTCCTAATTTGTTCATAAATACTTCTAATAAGTATTGTTTGTTCTCCCATGCGTAAGATGGTCTTTCACTCATTGCTTCTTCCATAATAAATATATTTTTTAGGTTATATAAGAATTTTTATTATTTGTTTTATTGAATATGATACTTACTCACTTGTTAAGTCATATAAAATGACTACTGAGTTCACGAAGTTCACTACTTCCTTTGGAAGTCTCAACAAAGTTGAGTATCTTTGTTAAACACAAACGATATAACATATGGCAACTAAGACAAAGAAAATAGCAGCACCGAAACTTAATGTTCAACACAACTACATTACTTTGAAACTACCTACTGGAAACTTCACAACTTCATATAGTGGTGCCAAAGCCAGTGGTCAGTTAGCTAAGATGCCTGGTGCCTTCACTGCCTTAGACAGATACGTTCAAACAGCTGGTAAGACTAAAAGTTTTGGTGAGGCGATGAATGACTTATTAAACCCAGTGTTATTAGATCAGTTAGTACCAGGCTGGGATAAGCCAGTTATCGCAGAGGTATTCGTTGCAGGAGATAAGGTCGTATTCAAATCAGGTACGTTTGCGAAGAAGTACCCAGGGACTTACGATGTAAGAAGTCAAAAAGGAAAATACACTTACATCACGGTATTAAACAAAGTAGGCGTGGCTGAGAACGTTGGCTTCGATTCAACAGAACTTACAAAGAAATAAGACTATGAAAGTAGTTTGTATAGAACCTTTTTATTGGATGGGGAAAGGAAGACCACAGGAAGGAATAAGATATGGTATCAGTTATGATGTAGTCAATCGGGAATTTGGTGGTATAAAAATTATAAACGACTTTGGTAAACAACACACATATAAAGAATCTAGATTCATAACTCTCGAAGAATGGAGAGAACGACAACTTAATGAAATAGGAATATGAAAGATATTAAAGTAGGAGATAAAATAGGAATATAATCGAATATTATCCGTATATTGCAGCTATGAAAGAACTAGACAACTTATCAGGATTCGAGAGAAAATTAAAAGAGATAATCGGAGACAAAGCAAAGGCACAACAAGTACTTGACCTTTTCCCTGATTGGATAAGCATGCCGCTATTCTATAAAGGAGATAAGGCAGAAATGGATGGTAAGGTCATAACCATTGACAAATGCGGAATGAAGGGTAGCTGTTACATCTACTACTTCACAGACGAAGAAGGCGACCAGTGGTATGCCAGAGAAGAAGAACTCAAAGAAATATGATAAAGAAAGGTCAAAAATTAAAAGGGTTCCAGTTCGACAAAGACAACTCAGCACGGGTTGGATGGGAGGAGGGAATGTTACAATTCATCGGTGTGGAAGGAACCGTTCATAAGATAGCGGAAGGTCCTCACGGTGTCGGATCTAGAATAGAGATACGATTTCCCAGAAAATGGGATGGAGACTACAGCAATGAAGCCAATACGTCGTGGTCTCATACCATTGGCGTAATGTATCCAATGGCAGAATGTCTACAGATACTAAGAGAAGAAAAACTTAAAGAGATAGGAATATGAGTGATTTAAACGAAAGACAATGGCTTATTGAACACCGTAAGATCCAAGACGTCGGATCAAAGGTAGTGTACCTCGATGAAATAAAGACTGAAGTAATAAAAGCTTATAAGTTCGAGATAGAAGGTGGTTCAATAGTATTCAAGAAAATGCGTGCAGCCAACATGTTCACCAATGTGGCTTGCTTTCCTTCTGAAGGAACCATAGTAAGGGAATACGTAGAGAATTAAAACCTCATCAAACCCAACAAACTTTGTTCTATGAGTGATTATAAAGAGATAAAACTGAAAGACCAAGACTTGTCTATAAACAATAACGAGCTATCCATGACCGTAGATATAGAAGAGGTTATAAACCAGTTCACTGCAGATGAAATAGTAGACAACGTATATAATAGAGAAGAGATATACAAACTACTTAAAAAAGAGTTCGAAGCATGATTACGTTCGAGCTCAACACTATGACTCTGATAAAATTCGGATGGACCTCAGCACAAGACGATTATTGGGGATTCCATAGAAAGAACTTACCAGAGAGTGCTATATGGTTCTTCGAGAAGCAAGACCCGTTTCTGGCAGAGCCGATAACATATTATATCACAAACGAATACAGATTCATATCATACAGGACAAGCAAGCCTGACTCTAAAGGAACGCAGAAGATAGAGATGATAGACGACATTGAGATAAAGTCTAATGTAGATCTCTTTAAAAAGATAATAGAGACTGAGGCATGTGTAGAATCGTATGCTAGGCACTTTAAGATAAACAAACTATTCAAATAATAAAAATGAAGATAAATCAAAACTTATTTGATCTGGAACCAGATCAAGAAGCTACATCTAAAATGATGTACAATGGTAAAGTAATCAAATGCTTGGTTGCTCCTTACCACTCATATGCTCAGTTAGAACAAACTATTCCTTTCACAAAGACAACCTATCTGTTCCCTGAAAGAGAAATGTCTGTAGCACAGGTTAAAGGCCTTATCTCTATGATTGTGGCAAATCCATCACAAGAAGAGTTCCGTATCGTTACAGCGAACCAAAACATCATCCTCGATATGGTGGGAGATTGTGTTAGAGTTCTTACTGAAGGAGATGAGGTTGTCTATACAGGAACCAAAACATTTATGGCGAACATCCATGATATTAGATATGAGTTATTAGAGAATGATAAACATAGATTGTCTGAGTCTGAAAAAACTCAAGCTCATAAAAACATTGGGGTGTTGATAGACCGTGTCAATGATACCGCGACGCCAATCACTAAAGGAGATTTCGCCAATCTGGTATCTCAAATCAATATGATTGGAGAAGAGTTTGTCAAAAGGAAATTGAAAGAAATGGCGGAAGAACTAACAATAATCTAAATAATAATTATATATTTGTAAAAACTAAAAAATAAAAACTATGAAAACTATTTTAACACAAGAAGCAATAGACATCGTAAAGTCTAAATCTAACAAAGAACAAGCCGAGTTCCTATTTGATATCATCAATGAAGGTAAAGAAACCCTTATCGCCAACAAAGACATCATCCAAAGCAACTTCACTAAGATGTTCCATCTAATGACTATGGAGATTGTATCGTCTATAACTGGGACAGCACAGGATTCTTTATCCAATCCAGCGATTGGAAACTTCAGTGATGAAGAAGGGAAAGCTTATATTAAGAATAGAATCATCACAAATGTGGTGGATCAGTTAGAAACTATCTAATATGATTACATTCCTTCTAATACTATTAATAACTATAACTCTACGTTTTCTTTTAAGATATGGTAAAGTTTATCTTTCAAGTGTAATCTTTTAGATCTTAGTTCATTTAATTCAGCATCTGTAAAAACTTCATTAGCTTCAATTCTGTGAATATCTTTATTAACTTTGTGATAATCATCAAATAATTTCTTAAAATGATTATTACTAACTTTAAGTTCGTGAATTAAAATATCATATTCAACAAACTCGTGGTGTAAATCGTGCTTTTCCATAATTTCTAATTATTATTTTTTAAAACTTAACTTCAACTATATGATCTATAGGTATAAACCGTCCACCTTTAAGACAAATGAATTTAGTGCCGGCATACCAAATAGTTGTTTCTATTTGTTTAGGACCCATATCATCAATAAAACATATTGATACTTTTGTATGATATTCATTACCAAGTATCATTGCTTTGTGTAATTGTGATATTAAATCAGAGTGTTGGTCAATATCAATATCCTTTTTAAAAGATATTTCAGAGACCATTTCTTTTTCTACTTTTTGGAATATAGTTTTCATGGTATTGACTTTATTTTTTGATGAAACTCCTTTGTTTTTATAAAACAATTATTGTTATTTGTTTAGTATTTTATGAAATATAATTGTGAGTCTCATAAAGATTCCTTATCTTTGTATTATATACTTTAAAAGATGAACTATCTAATATGATTACATTCCTTATAGTACTATACATCGGCCTTGCCATCATGAATGGTATCGTCATAGCAAGAAACAGTCCTGACGCGGAAACTGTGAATGAGGTGGATCGAACCAAAGGGTTTTTAAAGCCATATACGCTCACTATCTTTTCATCGGTGATAACTATACTATTCTTTATGGAATCAAACGTTGTGATCGGTTGTTTGTTCGCACTAAACGTTCTGTTAGATCTAAGACAAAAAGCATAATAAAAACAACTTATATGAAAACATTCAAATACACAAGTGACAAAATGGATCTCAAAACCCTCAAAAGGAAAAGACTAGAGATTTTTGACAACTTTATTTTCGGGAAAATAACCTACGACCAATACGTAGAGCAAGGAAAAAGATTAAAAGAAGCATATGGATGACCATGAAATGACACCTATCAAACTAAAAGTTCCCACAGTGGTACATGGATCAGGAACTTTTATCCTATGTATTTAATACTAATAAAATGAATAAAGGCGATATATTAGAAGCGGTTAGAGAACCCGACTTCATAATAGAGGTTATAGAAGTCAAAAATAAAGAAATCTTTATTGGAAAGGTTATTCAATTCCCCGCTAAATCAAATAGATGGGCTAACACACAAACTATTGGTAAGACTGGTAGATACCTTACCAGAGATTTTATAACATCGATTGTGGCAACCAGAGATTTTAAACTAAAAGAAATTGGACTATGAGACACTTAAAAAGAATAATATTTACACTGCTTGGATTCGCATTCATCATAGGACCTGCCATAGCACTACTATACGCACTGACTGGAGTAGACAAATTCGAAGCCACTATTGGTGCCATAATAGGATTAACCGTGATAGCAATACTAATAACCTTTCTTATGTGCCTTATGGGTGCTATCATAAACAAAATCTTTGAAGACAGCAAAATAACAATCTTTCCAGTATTCTTCTATCACTCGTTCCAAAAGAGAAAGAGACTGTACCACTCTACTATGGGAGAGTTCGAACTAATCATAGATGAAAAAGATATGGAAGGATCACTGGTTAAGCAAGGCTTCTTCTCCTGCACAGAAATAGCCAAATTCGATTTAGAACGGAACTTTATGGAGAACATAAAGCAACACCTGGATGCCAGATACAAAGACGAGATAGCAAAAATAGAAGAACGTAAAAGAAAGCGAGAACTCGTAAAAGGACTAATGAAAGAAGAAGGGTACCTAGACGTAGTGGGAAAGAGAGACGATAAGATCACCAAACTCGGAATAAAATGAATGAGTTTTTTAGTATAATGATATGGTTTAACAAATTATTCCTTATATTTGTTAAACAATCACCTAAACAAAACACTTATGCAAAAAGTAAATTATAAATTAGGTTACCATCACGACTGGGACTCCAATGTAATGCTACCAGCAATGTATCGTATAGAATCAGATGG
>Ga0114962_10000091_pt1 | contig 70486 bp, 57 predicted proteins | sample C_130820_MF_Meta_FD_87017 | JGI IMG/M metagenome (GOLD analysis project Ga0114962, IMG submission 87017) | Freshwater microbial communities from Lake Croche, Canada to study carbon cycling - C_130820_MF_MetaG | ecosystem: Environmental > Aquatic > Freshwater > Lake | place: Lake Croche, Canada... | reverse complement strand
TCCTTTTTACTTTAATTATCCTTATCTTTCTTAGCATCAAGTGCTTTTTGATTACGTTCTGCTATCATAGCAATTGCACGTCTGCTAGGTTGTTTAGGTGAAAAATTTGCATATCTCCAATCTTGTACAACAGTACGTTGCTGATCACATAGTTGTCTTAATTTAAGGCTAACTCGTTTAAGTTCTTGTAAACATTTGCGTACTTGAACACAACTAATATCAGTTTGATTAGTAGCCCATCTTTGATTTGCTCTAAAGTATTCGTCAAATGCTTTCATTATTTCGTCATGTAGTTCTTCATTTGGTAACATTATCGACCTCCGAACGCTAATTCTCTTAATTTTTCTTCTTCTTCACTTGTTAGCAATTTTAGATTTATAAAATTAAATGATGTTGGGTTAGATTTAATTGCAGCTTTACATAATTGGAAAGTTTTAAAATTATCGTCTACCCATTTTAAGTTATAACCGTCTATTGCTATCGATTGGTGCGCAAGTTGTTCATACTGATCAGCTGTAACATAACCGGCATCTATTGGCAAAGATTCACCGTCGGCAACGGGAGTAATATATTGTAATGAAGCTCCGTTGGCGATTGCTTTTGATGCAATTTTAAATGTTTGATTACCACCTTTAAAGAAGTTATGATCAATCAATACATCAAGAGTATTAAGATTTCCTCTAGCACCAGCTGCAGACATACATAAATTAAATGCTTGTTCATCTGTAAAACTATATCGATTGATAAATTCGTCTATTAAAAATGGAGCTGTTTTTAATGCAATAACTGCTAATTCGTATAATTCGTCCGGGTTAACAACATCATCGAGTGACCAACTAGTTCCACTCGGATCAATTATGTTACCGTCAACTGACGCAGCAGTTTTTAAATGTTCAAAAGTTAAATAGTCGTCTACTAAATCACCTCTCAAGTATTGTACTATATAAGGGTTAGATTCGACTGATAAACCTAGTAACTTCTCCATATCTTGATGATTTAGCATACCTATATGTTCGATATCTGAAAATGCATAGCTAGGATCTGATGAATTTGCTACTATTTTTATACAGATATCTAAATCAATAAATTGAGGATCAAATGAATCAAGATCCCAATTATTTCCAGATTCGAATGCAGCTTTAACTAACTCTTTGTAGTGTTTATAATGAGACGGAATATGCTCAAATATATCGTAATCTCGATTGCTATAAACTGCTTCTTTTAGTATTTCAAAATCATTTCTAACTTTTGCACTTACATAATTAAGTAGATTTGGACGTTCTCCAATACAACGTCCAACACGTTGTTTGTAATTTTGAACAGTGTCAGGTGCATAAATTATCAGATCTTTATTTTGTTCAATTGCGTTTTCCCAAGCGTCATTAGACAGATCAATATCTCCTTCTTCTGTTATTAGTGAATTTAAACCGGAAGATTTATCAAATGCAACTGATCTAAATCTTTCATTAGCTAACACGTTCTTTGGTGCTCTTAAGAAATCGATTGGATATTTTTCAATTTGATCGTCAATTAGTTTAGGTTTAGTAGCTATGATTTGATTAAGCATATTATTTGGTAAATCAAATACAGAAAAATCAGTTGCTGGAAGCCATGAATCTTCTGCAATTCCGTTTACAACTGGACTTAATAATAATGCTAATATATCTGGATAAAATTTGCTATTAGGTTTGCTGTTTTTAGGTCCTTTTGTTTGATATAACTCATGAGTATCTGGATTCCATTCAAATGTTAGCATAGGTTGCGGAATTGCAGTTCTTAAACTTAACAAGTTATTTTCAGGGAATTGACAAGTACCGCAATGTCCCATAAACTGTGACTCTGGGCTGTGAGAATAATGAGGTAACTGCCACCATGTGTTGTTAGTGCCTGGTACTTGCAATACAGGATGGTCCCCTTCTAATATTTCTATTGGTTGTGCGTCTGCTCTTGCAGCTTCGTTATCTTTAATTATTTGTTCTTCTGCTCTGCGAAGTTCTGTTACTAGATTTGTTACACTTGTGCCTAGACGAATAGTATTTATTACATCTGTTATTCGTCTATTTGATGCTAGTTCAGAAGCAACCCAATGTGTAAGCATGTACTGAATCGAACCTAATGAATCAAATATAGAGGGGTCAGTAAGAAAGCCAGATGGTATTAGTGTTGCTAATACTGCTTGATTTTTATATAAACCAGCTTCTAATATACTTAAGTACCAAAGTATAGCTTGATTTTTTTTCAAATAGGTTACAGCCCATTGCACTTGTTGATCAATTGCTGCAGCATCTTCTGGAAATTCTGTTTTAAGTTTGTTAACCTTGCCGTTATAATTTTCAAATAAATTGATTGATTCGTATAATTCTCTTAATCGCATCGTTGTGTCCTAAATAATATGTATTTAGTACTCAAGAGAATGCCACTCCAATTAAGAAGTGGCATATAATTATCGTATTTCTAAATCAGTATCGTAGGAAGTAAAACCGTTTTCCTTTACAACTCTAAGTACATTGTTAACACGTCCTACTAGTTCTTCTTTGTGACTAATTAAGAATACATTTTTATGACGTTCTCGTGCCATGCCTTTTAGTACAGTTAGCGCACTTTCAATACCATTCGCATCTAAACCGTTATCAATAAGTTCGTCTACAAACAACAAGTTAATACCTTGATACAAACTTTCCCATACATCACGGAATGCCCAAGACATGCCTAAAATAAGTCTATTACGTTCTCCACGTGACAAGTTATCAAAATCTAAATCCTGTCCAAGTTGTGTAATTTCAACACTTAAATCGTTTTGGAATACAACATTATGCGGTAATCCCATCTTATCTAAGTAGTATGTTAACCGGTTGTTTAAGTACGCTAAGTTTTGATCTATAATCTTTTTACGGATAAAACTGTCTTTGTTTGTTAATAGTTTAAGCAAAAACTCTTGATGATCTTTAAGTGTATTTGCTTCATTGATAATATCCCAACTAATATCTTGTAGTGCAGCATTGCGCATTTCGTCAATCTGTTCTTGATACGGATCAGTATCTACTGCTTTAATTTCTAACTGTTGTTCTAAAGATCTAAAGTTAGTTTGATGTTTTAACGCATCTTCTAGTGTTTCATAATATGTATTTGGGCGTGTATTAATTACTGTAAACTTGCTAAGTTCTTCACAGATTTTAGTGTGATCTGTTAGTACTTTATCATAATATTTCTGTGCTTCAAGCAAATGTTGTGTAGCAGTTTCTAATAATTCTTCGTGTTTATGATCATGTAATTCTTGGTCACAAGCATGACATTTCTTGTTATCTAATGAATCAATTTCTTTAACATACTTGTCTCTTGTTTTAAGAGCTTGTGATGATGCAGACTCTAAAGTTGCTTTTTCTTTGTTAAGACTTGCCATTGTTGCACGTTGTTCTAAGTACTCTTTTAACAATGCATGATTGGCAATTTCAGCTTCAATATCTACACCTTCCATTTCTACAATAGCACGAGCAAGTTTTTCTAAGTCAGTTTCTTGTTGATTATACCATGCTTTTTGTCTTAAAAGTAATGTATCGATGCTCTGTTGAATCTTCTCATTTGACTTTTTAGCAGCTTCAATATTAGCAGTTTCTTGATAAATCGTATCTTTGGTTTGCCTAACTTGCTCTTTAAGTGCTTCGGCTTTTTCACTGAGTAATGTAATACCTAGCAATTGTTCGATGATCTCTCGTTGATCATTTGCTCTCATTGATAAGAACGGTTCTGTATAAGTGTTTAATGCAACAATATGTTTGAACATATCATGACTCATACCAAACAAATGATGTAAGTCTTTCTGTGTTTCACGCATATCGCCTTGTGCATCGTCTGCTAAAACTTGTGATTCTTCATTAACAAAAAACTTAAGAACAGTTGGTTTACGACCACGTTCGATGCGATATGTGTTACCATCCTTTTCAAAAGTTAAGGTAACTAGCATGTTTTTATTGTTAATTTTATTGATTAGATTGTCTTTTTTAATGTTAGTAAGGGCAGTACCGTAAAGCGCATAACTGAGCGCATTTACGATAGTTGTTTTACCTGTACCGTTTCTAGATCCTGCATCGTCGCCGCCTTGATCTAAGTTTTCTCCTAGTACAAGTGTTAGGTTTTCTTTCTCAAAGTCTACAGCTTGTGTAGAATTGCCAACGCTCATAAAATTCTTTACAGTTAATTGTTGTATCTTCATAGGTTGCTATAGATTGATAATAATGTATTTTTGTTATATGTTTCTGAGTCAATGTTTACAATTTGAGTAGCTACAATTTCGTCTATACTTTCAAATGCTTCAATATCTACATTGCTTGTTACGTCTATCGATTTGCGTTCTTCAATTACTTTAAGTTCTCTTAATTTGTAATCTCCAATAAACTTTTCTTTAATAAAGCTAGCTTCTTCAAAGCTAATATCAATATCTAATGCTACTCTTAAGTGTTGATTTGGTTTAAGAATATTATCAGCGTCGTCTAAAAGTTGACTTAATTTAACAGTTCTAAATGTAGGTTGATTAGGCCATGTAAAGAATTCTGGTTGTCCGCCCCACTCTAATGTCATCATACCTCTTGCATCATCCCATGCATCTGCATAGTTATGAGGGAATGCATTACCAATGTAATGCATGTTTTCACGTTGCTGTCTTTTGTGAAAATGACCACTAAAACCAAGTTCATAACTGCTAAAAGCTTCTAAACTAATCTCACCGTGATCGGGCATTTGTACCATTGCGTTCATAAAAAAATGCGGTAATTCAAAGTGTCCAAAGATATATTTCGCACCTTTCTTACCAATTTCTTTCCATTCATCATGTACTAACCAAGGGCATAATGTAACATTTCCAATGGTAGTTGGATGATGAACTACAGTAATTCCGGGGATATATTTGCCAAATTCAACGCTGTGTATGTCACGTTTATCTTTGTAATATAGGTCGTGATTACCTGGAAAAAAGTAAAATTTATCAAACGCTTGGCCTAATTTCTCTAATGCTCTTAGACTGTAATCCATTGTTGTAATGTTTAAACTGTTGCGATTGTGATGCCAATCTCCCATAAAGATACCAACATCACACCCTTGTTCTTTAGCTTTATTAATGTACCAATCTATAAAATCTTCACAATCTTGATTGTGTACACTGCTGTTTGACTTTAGTCCAAAATGCAGATCTGTAAATACTGCTACTTTTTTAAATAAATTATCCATTATTTCCTGTTGAGTCGTGTTTTAATAAAAACCAAACTAAATCTTTGTTTGTGTTAAATGTAACTGAACCGCCAAAGCTACTGTCAAAATTTACTTTGCATTTATAAGTTTCTTCAAACAGTTTTTCAATATAACTAGCTTTAGCATCCAAGTGTTCTTCTTTAAGAATTTGATAAGCATCATCAAGTGCAGGATGTGCTATATCCAGTGTATTATTCATAGTCATTATTTTTTTAATTTAAATACTAGTTGTCCGCAATCCCAAACTTTAAAAAATCCGTTGTTTTCCATATTTTGTGATGCAGTTAATGTGTTATCAAATGTTAATAGTTTGTGTTTCATTAAGTGTTTTTGCCATTGATACCGTGAACCTGCATACTTTCCGGCTTTATCAATATAAAAAAATCCCGGTGGTGATGTAGATTCTAACGTAAATCCTAATTTGTAATAAACATTACCAGTGCTATAACGACGATTGCAATACGACAGTAATACATCATCGGGTTCCATATAACATTTAACAAAATGGTTAATAAGTTTACTTGCTCCGCCTACTACTTGTAACCCTGATAACGAACATAACCGTAATAGTTCAAATGTAGAAGCCTTAGTAAATCTTGGCTTACCAAACGTTGCAACCATAATTAATCTATTAGTAGTATCGTACAGACCTAGGTTAATTAAACTGTTAACGTCTCCCTGCAGGTGATGAGTTGATATAAACTGTGCCTTCTCAGCTGAATTAACTACTTGCAGGTTAGTGTGCCTTGCGTATAATTTAGAATGTAGCCCTAATCTACTATCAATTAAATTAATAGTTTGTTCCCATTTTTCATTAATTTCTGTATCCCAAAATTGTAATAATGCAATCTTTTGTGATATACATGCATTAGTTTTTTGTAAATGATACATCTGTGTTTTGTTATACTGTTCTGAATGAAAATAACATCCGTTAATTTCTATTGCTAAATTATAGTCTGGAAAATATAAATCTAATTCTTTAGGTGAAATTATAGTTCTATTATTCGTAATTATTTTAACACCTTTTTGATCATAATGCAAGTATAATCTTCGTTCTAATTCACTTGCAGAATGCCGGACGATATTAATATTTAATGAATGAAAAATTTTGCATAGTTGACTAGAACTAATACCTATATCATTAGCAATCTCGTGTACAGTTTTACCTGAATGCTGTTCATTTTCTAGCCAAGATGCGTTTGTAAGTTTTTCTAATGTATCTGCAGAAAAATAGTGTTCTCGTTTAGTAGCAACGCTTTTTTCTCGTATACTTGCATTACTTAGAGGATTAATATAACCGTATTTAATAATGTTAGTATCTTTAATTTGTTGTTGAATATCTAAATTTAGTAACGGATTAGTGCAGCCGTATCTAATAAGATTCGTTTCTTTAATTTTAGATTGAACATTATAATTTTTTGCAGGATTATCAAAGCCGTATTTAATTAAATTAGTATTTTTAATTTTTTGCTTAGTCTCTGATAAATGCATAACATGTGATACATTATATTTTTCTAAATTAGAAGTAATAACACGTTGTTTGTATTCGTCAGTTTGAGAATAATGTTCAACACCGTATTTTTCTAAACTAGTAGATTTTACTTTAGTTTTCCAATCGTTGGTTTGAGTGTGCCATTCGACACCAAGAAGTTCTAAATTCTTTTTCTTTTTTATAACAGTAGAATAAGTTGCAGTGCATTTTGGACTGCAATATGCTCGATATTGTTGTAAATCTAAATGCCAACTTAACTGGTTACTGCATTCACAACACGGAATTACAAGTGATTGTTGTTTAATATGATAAATTATTTGTCTAGCATTTGTACTAGACAATAATGTAGAAATTTGTGATATTTGTTCAGCATACGGTGTTTTTAATAATGCTGTGTAAGACAGGCGAGGTCGCCTGTCTAAATCTGTTAATGTAGTTAAAATTTTTTGATATTCAATCACTCGTAATCCTCTGATCTTCGCATTGCTACCTCATATTCTTCTGAACCTGTTCTAGTATACGACGGATTCATTCCATTCATTTCTAAAATATCGTCTCTAATATTCTGATTGCGCTTCTCTATATTTATAACTCTTACGAACGAATTGGTAACTGCAGCAGTAAAGTATGCAAATGGATTATCTGATTTAGATTCGTCAAATTGTAATCCAATTTGTGTTAGTTGTAATATTGCCTGCCCACGCATCTCGTCATTGTATGTATAACTTCTTACGTTGCCGCGTGTTGCATATCGTTCGCATAATTTAATCATCATACGAGCTAATGTATCAGTAATTTGCCCTGCAGTTTTATCAAAATGCCCAGTTTCTAAGTCTCCACTCCAGTGGCTTTTACCTACACATACTAGTTCATTATTAACAAATTTCCAGTGTTGAAACGGCGGAAAATTTACCTTATCTCGTTTATCGGCTTCTGTTTTAGGATTCTTTTTTCTTGTTGCATTTAGTGGTATATGATCATACGACATAATTCTAAAAACTACATCATTTTTTGAAATAGATTTATAATTAATTTCGCATTCAGTTTGTTTAATTTTTTCGCCTTCGCTTTTTCGTTTAGCATAATTTAAATCACCTAATCGCTTTGCTTGATTCCGTTTAGCTTCGGCAATTGTACGGATATTAACTTTGTCTATGTTAGGTAAGATAATATCATATTGATGAAATGCCGGATCTGTAAAGACACAAAATGAGCTTTTTGATCTATGAATTTCTAATAGCATGTCCTTGTTGTTTAAATAATTTACCTTTGGTGTAAGCATGTGTGTATCTCCTTTTACATATATATATTATAAACTCTACACTTAATAAAGTCAAATAAATAATACATTAACTAAGGAATAAAATTATGTCATTAGCAGGAATAGGCGCAGCAGTTGGCGCAGCCGGAGGCGCATTAGGCAACGCAGGTAATTTTTTAAGTGGTAAGCGATCAATTACATTACCAAGAGCAGGAGAAATTGCTGGCGATTTAATGAGTGCGTATGCCGTATATCAAGATAGCACAGTTGACGATTGGCGGGTAAGACTAACGCTACCAACATGGCCAAGTTTTAGAGGAAGTCCAGTTTTAAAACCGTTACATGATGCAGGAGGTATGATTTTTCCATATACTCCTACTATTAATATTGGATCATCTGCTTCGTATTCGGCAATGCAACCAATACATTCAAATTTTAAATTTAACACATATCAACATAGTGACCCGGGTACAATTACAATTACTGCACCTATGAATGTTGAAGATTCGGCACAAGGATTATATTGGATTGCAGCAGTACATTATTTTAGAGCAATGACAAAAATGTTTTCAGGAAACGATCCAAAAGCAGGTAATCCACCGCCTATTGTACAATTAAGCGGATACGGCAGTTATGTCTTTAACAATGTGCCAGTAGTAGTAACATCATTTAGTACGTCGTTAACTGCAGAATGTGATTACATTCCAGTTCAAACAAAAACTAGTGTAGCAGGTGCAGTAAGTTCAGTTGCCGGAATGGCAGGCGGAGTAGCAGGTGCGTTAGGCAGTGCATTTGGCGCAACTAAGATTACTGATCAAATTACTGATATTACAGACGGCATTGGACAAGCAGCACAAATGATGAACTCACTAGGTGTTGGTTTTTCTATGGACGGCGACATTGCACATGTTCCAACAAGAAGTTCATTTACAATACAATTAATACCAACTTACAGCAGAACAAGTGCGCGTAAGTTTAGTTTAGATAATTTTGTAGCCGGCGGCTACCTTAACAATAGCTTTGGGTATATTTAATGACAGCAACATATGGTAAACATAGCCCATGGGCTAACACTACAATATCAAACGGATACTTAGGTATATTAAAAATACGACCAGTAGCAGCAGAAATATCCGATTATTTGTATACTATTGAACCGCAATATACAAATCGTCCGGACTTATTAGCATTTGATTTGTATGGCGATGCAGCATTATGGTGGGTATTTACCCAACGTAATCTCAATGTAATACAAGATCCAATATATGATTTTGTACCAGGAGTACAGATTTATATCCCACAATATAGTAAATTAAGAACATCATTAGGTACATAAAATGTCATTTATAGATTCAGCAACAACAATGTTATCCGATGCAGCTAAAACTGTTACTACGAGTGTATCAGAGTTTGCAGCAGACATTGGTTTAGATTTTGATGCAATTGCGCCAATTAAACTACCATTGCAAAACGTGTTGCATGACTATGCAACATATGATTGTGTTTTTACAATTAGTGCATTACATGATAAAGATGTTGAAGACCCGGATAACTCATATTTTAAATGGAAGACGTTACAACCAGGTGATCGATATGGAAAAGCTCCGCAAATTATATGTAAGTCAGCAAACGCAGAACCAAATAACCGTGTTAGAACTGATTATGGTAAATTTGATTTCTTTGTAGACGAGGTTACTATTGAAGGTATGATAGGGTTTCAAACTGGCAACAATGTGTCATCTACAAACTTAACGTTCTCAGTAAAAGAACCGTATAGCATGGGATTGTTTACAATGTCTTGTCAACAAGCAGCATGGGAATCAGATCATCAAAACTGGAACGCTGCACCATTTTTATTAACGATTGAGTTTCGCGGTAATGACGAAATGGGCATGATGTTACCAATACCAGAGAGTACTAGATACATTCCGTTTAAGTTTTCAAACGTAAGTATGACAGTAAATCAAGATGGTGCTTTATACTTTGTTAAAGCAATTGTATGGAATGCACAAGGGTTAAGTGACAAAAATGCAAAATTAACAACAGACGTATCTGTTAAAGGTACTACTGTTCAGGAAGTATTACAAACAGGTGAAAAGAGTTTACAAGCTGTGTGGAATGCAAAGTTACGGCAACTTAAAGAAGATAAAATTGTTGATGTTCCTGATGAAATTATAATTTTATTTCCTAAAACCATACATTCAGATAAAGGCGACAGCGGAGCTGAAAGTTCAGACAGTGCAACTAGTGGTAGTGATAGCGAAAGCACTGTATATAAAAAAATAGGTGTAGACGAAGTAACAGTAAACAATCTCAAATACCATGTACAAAAAGCTGAAGATTGTAATGTTATTGGAAAATCATCATTAGGGTTTGGTGCAGCCAAAACTGCAGATGCACCGTATGGTAAAGAAACTGATAATCATACAGAAGTTGACGGACACGTTGTACAAGTAAGAGCAAACAATACACCAAATCCTGCTGAATGTGAGTTTAAATTTAGGCAAGATACTGACATACCTAATGCAATTAATCAAGTAATTTTACAAAGTAACTTCCCAACAGAGACACTAGACCCTGATGCTATTTCAGCATCAGGATATAAAAAATGGTGGTCAATTGATATTCAAGTATACAATGTTTCAACTGATGCAAATTACAAGTCAACAGGTACAAAACCAAAAATAATTGTGTACCGTGTAATACCTTATAATACTCATGCAAGTTCGGGAATTGTTGCGCTTAATGAAAAGTCTCCAGGTTTTGAAAATATGTTTAAGAATGCAATAAAAGAATACAACTATTTGTATACTGGATTAAACACCGATGTGATAAGTTTTGATATAAAAATTGAGAATAGTTTTTCAGGGTTAATGGCGGCTGATTGGTGTAAGCAATCAATGGATGTTAAAACATCAGCAGCACAAGGATCAGAAGTAAATGATAAAGCTGTGAATACAGTTGCAGTAACCGGTAGTGAACCAGAAAAAGGTACAAACGTTGGACAGAATTCGTACACTGCAACATTTTTAAGTACAGACAGATTAGGTGGCGGTGGTACAGAAACTGCAGGAACACGAGCAGCTAGGTTGTATCATGATGCATTAACTCGTGGTAATGACATGATTAATTTAGATTTAGTAATTGTTGGTGATCCTGCGTTTTTACATCACAGTGGTTTTGGCAATTATACATCAAAACCTACACAGTATTCAAATTTAAACGCCGACGGTACTATTAACTATCAAATGGGCGAAGTGCATATTGTTGTTAATTTTAGAACTCCTATAGACTTTAGTCAAGAAACCGGAATGTATCAGTTTACTGGAGATATGCCATCTTCACCGTTGATGCAATATAGCGGGTTGTTTATAGCTCGGCAAGTAACTAGTACATTTAAAGGTGGAAAATTTGAACAACGGTTAAAATGTCAACGTGCACCGGGTCAAGAGTCAGCAAAAGACGAATCAAAAGGTGGGTCATTTAATATGGATAATCTTACAAAAGACGGTTTAGAAAGTATTGGCAAAGCAATTAAAAGCATTTTTTAACACGGAATAACATGAACAAAAATATAGATCAGTCACAAAAATCTAACCCAACACCTACCCCCGGTCCGTTCTTAGCTAAAGTAGTAGGACACTTAGATCCGGGTTACATGGGCGGGTTAGAAGTTGAGATTCTAAGACCAGTAGGTAACACATCATCCGAAGGTCAGTTACATCAAGTGAAATACATGAGTCCGTTTTACGGAGTAACTGGTGTTGAACATACAAAAGCAGATCCTAATAACTTTAGTAACACTCAAAAAAGTTATGGTATGTGGATGGTTCCACCCGATGCCGGAACTACTGTTATTATTATTTTTATTGATGGTGATCCAAAACGTGGATACTGGATTGGTTGTGTTCCCGACGAAGCTATGAATTTTATGGTTCCGGGATTAGCAGCTACTAAGAATTCAGAAGGCGGCAAAAGATTGCCAGTTGCTGAATATAACAAAGCAGCTAATCAGACTACTAGTGATCCGTCAAAAATTAAAAAACCATTACATCCGTTTGCTGCAGTATTACAGGCTAGTGGCTTAGATATGGACGACACTCGAGGTATTACTTCAAGTAGCGCACGTCGTGAAGCACCAAGCTCGGTATTTGGAATTTCAACACCGGGGCCGTTAGACAAGAACGGTCCTAAGGGTGATATTGGTAAAAAAGAACACGCACATAAAGGGTATGTAAGCAGACGAGGTGGTTCTACGTTCGTAATGGACGACGGCGATGATAAATTTCTTCGTAAGAAACCAGCAGCAGAAGCAGGACCAGAATACGTATCTCCTGAACAAGGTCAAAAGGGCGGAGATGTTAACATACCTCATAATGAGTTAACACGTATTAGAACTAGAACAGGGCATCAAATTTTGTTACACAACAGCGAGGATTTAGTTTATATTTCTCATGGTAACGGAAAAACTTGGATAGAATTAACAAGCAACGGAAAGATTGACATTTATGCCGAAGACAGTATTAGTATTCATACTAAGAACGATTTTAATTTTGTAGCTGATCGAGATATTAATTTTCAAGCAGGTAACGAAATTAACATGGTATCAAAAGGTGCAACACGAATAACACCTGCAGCAAACTTTGAAGTCAAAGCAGCAAACACTAGTATAGACGGCGGACAAGTCCATTTAAACTCAGGAAAAGCTGGAGCAGCAAAAATACCTGTTAGAATTCCAACTAAAGAACCATGGGCAGGACACGAAAACTTAGATCCTGTTTCAAGTAAACCAGACAAAACAAAAGCAGTTAATAAAGCAGAGGCAGCAAAAGAGCCTCCTATGTTTAAGAAATATACAACAGTAACAGATACATTTGATAAAGTTAAAGGACCGGATAAAAAATGACAGATCTATATACACGGATTAAGTTACCTGCAGTTGCAAAGAAACCTGAGTTAATTTCACCTAAAACTTATAAAGGATTTAGTACAGTAAGCAGTAACACTGAACATTTTAGCTTGTATGATTTTGATTTAATTAAGCAAGACATTATAAATCACTTCCATATTAGGCAAGGAGAACGATTAATGCAGCCAAGATTTGGAACAATCATTTGGGATCTATTATTTGAACCGATGACTGAACCAATTAAGGCATTAATTATCCAAGATGTAAACAGCATTGTTAACTATGACCCGCGTGTTGCAGTTGCTGATGTGAGTATAAGTGCATATGACAGCGGAATTGAAATTATATTTGCGTTAACATACACTCCGTACAAGATTACAGAACAAATTCAACTACGGTTTGATCAAGCTAACGGGCTAGTAACTTAATAAACTGTGTGGTTAATTTTTTCAATAAATACCTTTATTAGGACAACATCATGAGTGCAACTGACAGACAAAACAGATTATTAGTAGCTGAAGATTGGAAAAAAATATACCAATCTTTTAGAAACGCAGACTTTCAAAGTTATGATTTTGAAAATTTACGGCGTACAATGGTTGATTATATTCGCCAAAATTATCCAGAAGATTTCAATGATTATATTGAGAGTTCGGAATACTTAGCATTGCTTGATGTGATTGCATTCTTAGGACAAAGTGTAGCGTTTCGTGTTGATTTAAATGCGCGTGAAAACTTTTTAGAATTAGCAGAACGTCGTGAGAGTGTATTAAGATTATCGAGATTAGTAAGTTATAATGCAAAACGTAACATACCTGCAAAAGGATTGTTAAAAGTTACATCAGTCCAAACAACACAAAACATACTTGACAGTAACAACAGAAATTTGTCAGGCCAACCAGTTACCTGGAATGATTCGTCAAATGCTAGTTGGTATGATCAGTTTATTAGGATTATGAATTCTGCAATGAATACCTCGCAACAATTTGGTAATCCAAAAGATAAAGCGTCAATTTATAGTATTCCAACTGAGCAATATGTATTACAAACATCATCAGCTGGATTACCAGTGTATTCGTTTAGTAAAACAGTTGCCGGGCGATCAATGACCTTTGAAGTAACTAGTACAGCATTCTCTGGTCAAGATTACATATACGAAGAAGTTCCAAAAATTGGAAATAAATTATCTTATATTTTTAGAAATGACGGTCGAGGATACGGAAGTTCAGGTTCGGGATTCTTTTTTAATTTTACCCAAGGCACACTTGCGTGGAGTAAATTTTCTATCACTCAACCTAGAAGCAATGAGATTGTTGATGTTGGTACAACCGGGATTAACGATTCAGACATCTGGTTGTATAAATTAAATCAAACTGGTACTGAATCAGAATTATGGACTAAGGTATCTAGTTTAGAAGGTAACAACATAATTTACAATAGCGTTAACAAAGACATTAAAAACATATTTGGTGTTACAACTCGCGCTAATGATGCAGTTAGTTTAACATTTAGTGACGGTACATTTGGAAATAAGCCATTAGGCGATTTTCGTGTATATTATAGAACATCAAATGGTATTTCGTATACAGTACATCCTCGTGATATTAGAAATGTTACGTTAGCAATCCCGTATACTTCTAATACAGGCAATCCGGAAACATTAACACTTACATTATCGTTATCTACTTCTGTTAACACAGCAGAAGCATCGGAAACTAATCTAAGTATTAAGTCTAATGCACCTGCAACGTTTTATACACAAAACAGAATGATAACTGGTGAAGATTATAATATTTGCCCATTGAGTGCAAGTCAACAAGTATTAAAAGTTAAAGCTGTTAACAGAGCATCTAGCGGTATTAGTCGATATTTTGATTTAGTTGACCCAACTGGCAAGTTTAGTTCTACAAATTTATTTGCTGATGACGGCGTTATATACAAAGAGTTAATCGAATCAACTAAAAAGGTTTCGTACTTAACTAAATCTGATATTCAAGGCATTATTATTAATACAGTAAAACCTCTTCTTAAAACAGACGGATTGCAAAATTTCTATTATGCTAATTATGCAGATGCTACAACATTATCGTGGTCAATTCAGTGGCTTACACCTGTATCTACAACTAAAAATACAATTAACGTTACTAACACAGAATTATCATTTATGACAGTTGGTACATTGTTATTATTTAAAACATATGACTATTTTCATGAATACATATGGGCTTCTATTGTAGGAGTTGCTGCAACTGAAATACAAATAAATGTTAGTATTCCGGCAGCATTAATTGTTCAAGTTATACCTAGATGGAGAACTTCGCTTGAGTCAACTGTTGTAACAACAATGACTGATTTAATTTTTGAAAATAAATCGTTTGGATTGTCGTATAATGCCATAACACAAACATGGCAAGTTGTTTTTGAGGCAAATTTAAACACATCATCTCAGTTTAATTTAAATTCGCAAGGTGATGTATCTAATAAGCATGAAGATGCTAGTTGGATGATGTCATTTGTTAGTGATAATGAATTTTATACAATTACAACTAGAGAATTACGATACATTTTTGAAAGTAATCAGCAACTACGGTTTTATTTTGACAGTAGTGAAAAAATATTTAATAGTGTGTCTAGTTCGTTAGTAAGAGACAAAATTAATATTTTAGGTATTAACACACTACCTAATTATGCATCGCCAATGATTAACGATTCTAAATGGGATATTATTAATGAATTTCACGGTTTAGATGGTTATATTGATAATAAGAAAATCGTTATTACGTTTGCAGATACTGACGATAACGGTGTAGTAGATAATCCAACATTATTTGACAATTTTGTAGCAGATACGCAATACATTGTTCAAGAACGCTATTTAATAGCCGATGGCCAAGAAGATTATCGGTATGTAAGTAATGCTGACAATAAAGTTGAAATTGTTCAGTTCATGCCGTCGTCGTTTCAAGTTGGCAAATATTACTATGTCACATCTGACATGGTTGTAATGAAAGGCACAACATCTAACACTGGTATACCTACGTTAGATTATAAAGTATATAACGGTCGAGACAACATAAAATTTCAATATACTCATAATGCAGGTGCTAATTCAAGAATAGATCCAAGTGTGAGTAACATTATAGATGTGTATATTTTAACAAAAGGTTATGATATAGAATTTAGACAGTGGGTAAATGGTGCAATAACAACAAGACCGTTACCTCCAAGTTCAGATGAATTATATACTACCGTATCACCGTCTTTAAATTTAATTAAATCGATATCAGATGAAGTAGTATACCACCCGGTTAGTTACAAATTATTATTTGGAGAGGCAGCAGCTGATGAAGTCCAGGCTATATTTAAAGTTACAAAATCTCCTGGACAAGTTATTTCAAATAATGACATTAAGTCAAAGGTGATTACTTCAATTAACACATTTTTTGCTTTAGAAAATTGGGATTTTGGAGATACATTTTTCTTTTCAGAGTTATCGACTTACGTATTAAATCAATCAACACCGTTTATTTCAAATTTTGTAATTGTTCCAAAGCATGCTGATCTTAATTTTGGCGGATTATTTGAAATTAAATCGTTAAGTAACCAAATTTTAATTAGTTGTGCTACAGTTAACGAAATTGAAATTATAACAGGAATGACTTCAAATAATATTAAATCGTCAAATTTAACTTTAAACAATACTACATTTAATCAACAACAAGTTTCTAGCTCATCATATAGGAGTATCTAATGGCAGATAGCAACACACAAAATTTATTACCTAGAACAACTGCAGTTGACGACAGCAACAGTGCAAATGTTGCAGGGTTTTTACCTACCTTTTACAGAACTGATTCTAACAAAAAGTTTTTGCAAGCAACTATGACTCAGCTTGCTCAACCAGGTGTTGTTAATAAGGTTAGTGGTTATATAGGTAGAGTAAATTCAAAAGCAACGTCGTCTGATGTATTTGTAAAAGCTCCTTCAAAAATACGTCAAGATTATCAATTAGAGCCTGGATTCTTAATTACCGACGATCTTGATAATACTACTTTTTTGAGAGATTATCAAGATTATATAAATCAACTAAAAGTGTTTGGTGCAGACGTTACTAATCACCCGCGATTAAACAAACAGGAATTTTATAGTTGGAATCCGCATATTGATTGGGACAAGTTTGTTAATTTTCAAAATTATTATTGGTTACCAAATGGTCCGGATATTATTACAATTAGTTCAGAAATACAAGTAGAGTCTATTAGTAGTGCATTTACTGTAGATCTTAACGATAATTCTTATATCTTTACACCAGATGGGATGACAAATAATCCAGTTATTACATTGTACAAAGGGTGTACTTACCGTTTCAATATTAACAGTGTAGGAAATCCATTCAGTATTAAAACATCGCGAGTTGAAGGACCGTTAGAACGATACACAAACATTGGTCTTACAAATAATACTATTGAAACTGGTGTAATTACATTTACTGTGCCGGTAGACGGTCTTACTACATTGTATTATGTAAATGAAAACAATGCTAATGCAGGCGGAGTGTTCCGTATTGCAGATCCGTTAACTAGCGGCACAATTGATGTTGAGTCAACAATATTAGGAAAACGTGATTTTACTTTTAACAAATCTATTTTAGATAACGGAACTACCCTAAGTAACGGCATGAAAGTTCGTTTTGTTGGTAATGTTATTCCAGAATCTTATAAATCTGGAAGATATTACGTAGAAGGAGTAGGTAACTCGATACAATTAATTAACGAAGCACAATTAGAAGTTGTTACTCAATATACTACCCAAAAAGAGATGTTATTTGATATTCCATTATTTGATTCAACACCATTTAGTGATGCGATATCTTTTTCTGGAACGCCTGACTACATAACAATAAACCGTGGCAGTCAGGATAAAAATTGTTGGAGTAGAAATAACAGATGGTTTCATAAAGATATTATTGAAACAAGTGCAGGATTTAATAAAATTTATCCTACGTATGATCAGTCAATGCGAGCAGCTAGACCGATTATTGAGTTTAAGAAAAATTTAAAATTATTTAATTGTGGAATAACTGCAATTGATGATATTTCGTTGATTGATCATGTTACTACTGATGTATTTTCAACTGTTGAGGGATCGTTAGGTTATAGAATTGATAGTGTACCAATAACACACGGACAGCGTGTTATTTTTACTGCCGATACTGATGTATTTGTTGCAAATAACATCTATCGTGCTGAGTTTATTAATGTTAGGCACACTACTAGTTCAACAACTGTTAGTAGCGTTGGCACGATTTCAGTAGTTGAAAAAGACAGTACAGGGTGGCGAGCAACTATTACTAATATGAATTCTACTAGTGGGTTAATAGTTGGATCAGTAATTACTGCAACACCAGCTGGTGGTAAATTAAGTAGCAGCACTACTGGAAATGCAGTAGTAACTAAGATTATTAATAACACATCTATAGAGTATACAGTTGTTTTAGAAGATACTCCTCCTGAATATGGGTTAATTAAAAATATTACCAGCTTGTTAAATAGCAGACAACTACGATTAGTGCTAGAATCTACACCAGAACTTAATCAAGTAGTATTAGTACAGAATGGAATTACATCCCAGGGATTGCTGTATTGGTATAATGGTACTACATGGAAATCGTGTCAGCAAAAACTAGCTATAAATCAGCCACCATTGTTTGATGTTGTTGATAACAACTATATAAGTTTTGGTGACAAATCTGTATATACTGGTTCAACATTTATCGGTACTCCAATTTTTTCTTATAAAATTAGCAGTAGTGGCACTAACGATGCTAAGTTAGGTTTTCCGATATCGTATAAAAATATTAATAATATTGGGGATATTGTTTTTAACTTTCCGTTACTGTCTGATTTATTTTACTATGATCTATCAGGGAACACTATTTCAAAAACAATCGATACTGGATTTGTAGTTATATCGCAACCTAATGGCAACATATCTTACGAAAATGGATGGATAACATCTAGTATTGATAATCTGCAAGCAGCAGTGCAGGTATATAGAAATTCTAATAACGTTAATAATTTTAACATTAGCATGTTTAATAAAGTGTTTAATACTAAATCGTTAGTTGACATAAACATACCGTCGTACTCGTTACCGATATTAACTGATATCAGAGTATATGTTAACGGTAATTATGTTCCAAAACAAACCCCTAATACGATAAATGATCTGGATAATAACTGGATCTTAAACTTGTATGACGAAAACAAAGACGAACTCCCGTATAATCAAATAATATTTAAAACTAATCTTAAGTTAACTGATACTCTTGTAATTGAAGTATATTCTGATTATACTATTAATAAAAACGGGTATTATGCTATACCTATTAATTTACAAAATAATCCATTGAATAATGTACTAACAGAGTTTACATTAGGAGAGGTTATTGATCATGTTGACAGTATTGTAGATAATATTCGTACAAGATTGCCGTTTATTGGCACGTATCCAGGTCGTAGCAATTTACGTGATTTAGGTACAGTATCAGCATATGGCACAAAGTTTGTACAACATAGCGGACCTGTTAGTTTGTCGTTGTATCATATAACATCAACTGACAACAGTTTGATTCGTGCAATTGAATTAGCTCGTAATGATTATGCTAAATTTAAAAGATCATTTATGGTTATTGCAGAACGATTAGGCATTGACACTGACACTAGATCGCATGTTGATGCAATACTGTTGGAAATTAATAAAGATACACCATCAACTGCTCCGTACTATTTTAGTGATATGATTCCGTATGGCGCAGCAATTACTACGAATTTTACAGTGTATGATTCTGAAATTAATGTGTATTCGTTATCTAAAGTATTTACGTTAGACCACTTATCTAATAAAGCAGTTGGTGTATATGTTAACGATATTCAGTTACTACATAGTAAAGATTATACATTTAGTAGTCAAGGATTTGTAGAAATATCTGCTATTCTTACTATTGGTGATACTATAACAATAATAGAGTATGATACAACTGATGGATGTTTAGTTCCGGCAACACCTACTAAACTAGGTATGTGGCCTAAATATGAACCTAAGATATATAATGATACCTCATTAGTTATACCAAGAATGATGATTCAAGGACATGATGGTAGTTTACTATTAGCATATGGTGATTATAGAGATGATCTAATATTAGAGGTAGAAAAACGGATTTATAATAATATAAAAATAGAGTACAATGCGTCTATTTTTAATATTCATGATTTTATTCCTAGTTACTATCAAAAACAAGATTATAGTTTGGCTGAATTTAATTCAGTAATAATGCCAGATTTTTATCAATGGTCGTCTGTTATTGGAATTGATTTTTCAACTGCATTAACATACGATGCAACTAATTCGTTTACATTTGCGTATAAAAATCATTATACACCCGATGGGCAGATTAGTCCAAGATATTGGAGAGGTATATATCAATGGATGTTAGGTACAGACCGTCCTCACATTTGTCCATGGGAAATTTTAGGGTTTAGCGTAGAGCCAACATGGTGGGTTAGCGTATATGGTCCAGCGCCGTATACAAAAGATAATTTAGTATTATGGCACGATTTAAGCAACGGTTTTGTAAAAGAACCAGGTAAAGCTGCAATCACATTATCAAAGTATGCTAGACCTAATTTATTAAAACATATTCCGGTTGATTCTAATGGAAACTTAGTTAGTCCAATTTATACTAACTTTACATCTGGTGTTATATCTCAATCAGAACAAGGTGATTTTTCCTTTGGTGATGTATCGCCTATTGAAGCAGCATGGAAACGTCATTCACATTACCCGTTTAGTGTTATTAAGGCAGCAATTTTGTTAGCACCTGCTAAAACAATTGGTGTATTGTTTGACAGGTCTCGTATTATACGAAATGTTGCCGGACAGCTTGTTTATTCAGACACCGGAGTACGAATTAAAGTATCTGATATGAAACTCCCTAGTATATATCTAAGTGCTGCGCGTGTGCAAACTGCAGGATTAGTAAACTATCTAGTTGATTATCTAAATTGCGAAACATTAAAATTTTATAATCAATATACGACAAATTTACAGTTATTAACTGCCCAAATTTGTCATCGTGTAGGTGCGTTTACAAGCAAAGAGAAATTTAATTTATTGTTAGATTCAAAATCTCCAACAGAATCTGGTAGTATTTTTATACCTCAAGAAGATTATAAACTTGTATTAAGCACATCGTCACCGATAACAGTAATGACATACAGTGGTGTGATTATTACTAAAATTCAAGGCGGATTTGAAATCAAAGGATATAGTAAAGTACAGCCGTATTTTAAATATTACCAACCAATCGGTTCAGGTCGATCACTTACAATTGGCGGAATATCAGAATCTTACTCCGAGTGGTCAGTGCAACAGAACTATGTTGCAGGAAAAATAGTATCGTATAATTCTAGATATTATAGAACAGTATCTTCACATACTTCAACTCTTACGTTTGATCAGGCACAATTTGCATTATTGCCAGCGTTGCCTATTGTCGGTGGCATTTCTGCAGAGTTTAAACAGAAGTGGGGTACTACAGTAGCGATATTGCCGTATTCAAGTAAACTTTCATCAATTCAAGAAGTTGTGGATTTTTTAATTGGACATGGCAGATGGTTAACAGAACAAGGGTTTGAATTTAACGAATATAATCAAGCGTTAGGCGCAGTGTCAAACTGGGAAACTAGTGCAAAAGAGTTTTTATTCTGGAGTACACATAACTGGGCGTCAATGCAAGAAGTGTGGAAAGATTGGATTCCGTCTACTCCAATTGTGTACGGTGATATTATAAGATATAACGGCAGCTACTACAAAGCGTTACGGCCGGTTGATTCGGAAGTCTTTAATTTTGCAGATTTTTATTTGTTAAACGGTCTTGATAATGCAGGTTCTGCAGTTTTATCGTTAAGTCCTGCTGCTACTTTGTTAACATTTAAATCAGTACTTACTGTAATTGATGATGTTACAAATAAAAATAATATTATTGAAATTTTAGACGAATCTGGTAATGAGATTAAAACACCATTTTTACAATTATATAGAACAGACAACTCAATATCGTATACACCAAGAAATAACATTGGTGTGTATTGTGCAAGTTTTTACTTAGTTCAAAAAGAACATATAATAGTTATTAATAATTCAACAATGTTTAATGATACAATTTATAATCCAACAAGCGGCTATAAACAAGACAAACTTAAAGTATCTGGGTATGTTAGTACTAACTGGAATGGATCGCTTAATGTTCCGGGGTTTATTGTTGATCAAGCAGCTACTACAGAATGGGTGCCGTGGCAATCATATGCAGTTGGTGATGTAGTCCATTATAAAACATATTATTATAGTGCAACAATTTCAACGCAAGGCGAGGCTGACTTTAATAATAAAACTTGGATTAAACTAAGTAAAAAACCTATATCAAGATTAATGCCAAATTGGAATTATAAAGCATCTCAGTTTACTGATTTTTATAGTTTAGAAAGTGAAAACTTTGATAAGACGCAGCAAACGATGGCACAGCATTTAACTGGCTATCAAAAACGGCAATATCTTGAAAACATTATTCAAGATGATGTTAGTGAGTTTAAGTTTTATCAAGGGATGATTATTGAAAAAGGTACTCAAAATGTTTTGAATAAACTGTTTGATGTATTAAGTCACGATGGACAAGAAAGTTTACAATTTTATGAAGAATGGGCATTGCGCTCGGGGCAGTATGGTGCAAGTGCTGCATTTGAAAACATTGAATTTGTACTAGATGAATCGTTATTTAAAACAAATCCGCAACCAATTGAATTAGTTGATTCTATTGGTTTTAATCTAAGTAGTTTAGTAATACGCCAATTACCGTCTGACTTGTATGTAAAACCAATTGGATATAAATCAGAGTTTTGGCCAAAAGCAAAATATGTTGCATCTAATGCAGTGTATGCAAGAACAGACGAAGTTAAAACTAGTGTAAAAACAATAAAAGATATACTAGCACTTAACGTTGCTGATTATTCACTAAATGATTATATCTTATGTTCTACCGTAAATGAAACTGAGTGGGCAGTATACCAATATGTTGAATCAGGATTTATTGTTCGCAATATAGACATATCAGAAAACGGATATGTGTTTAATCTTGCAAAGGCAGTAACATTAGTAGCAGGTACAATTATTAGTATTACTGACACTTTAGTAATTGACGGATTTTATATCCCAATTAATATTACTAGTACTACGTTTGAAATTGTTGTAGACACTAACACGGTTGTGTTAAATCATGCAACAGTTAGAATTTTGAAAAATAGAAAATTACCGTCAATAGATCATAATAATTACTTGTTTAACGAATTACCACATGTTAATTCAAAAACTGGTAAGTTATCATATAGTTGTAAATTATGGATCGACAATACAGACGGCCGGTGGGAAACTTGGGAATTTAATCCAGCATATACATTAACAGAAGTATATACTAATGATATTGAATCTGACTTTGGAAGAAAAATAGTTTCAAATAGCGCCGGAACGTTAGTTGCAGTGTTGTCTAAAAATTACATATCAGTTTATAATCGTGATAAGAATAATCACTATTGGAGACTAAATCAAAAGATACGTGCGATAGCAGACACTATTGCAATGTCTAAATCAGGAGAATGGTTATCATTTGTTAATACTGCAGATACAACACCAGTGGTATACCTGTATGAATTAGTAGGTCAATATTTCCAAACCGCATCATTGTCTGTAATTCAGCCAACTGGTGCGGTAAAGTTTGGTACTACGTTAACATTTGCTAACGATACATTTTTCATAGGAACAGCCAATGGTAGATTATACAGATACCGTTATACATCGTCTACTCCAATATTGAGATCATATAATCCGCAAGGAAGTGTCAACACAACATTAGTAGTGTCTAATACCGCTGGTATTAGTGCAGGTATGCTAGTAAGTGGTACAGGGTTTTCTCAAGTAACTACTATAGTGCAAGAAGTAATAAATTCTACAACACTATTGCTAGCAACGGCACCTACTGAAACACCATCCGGTACACTACTGTTTACTACCTATAGCTGGCTTCCGGTATCGGGATATTTAACACACGGGGGAACATTTGGAACATCAGTTGTATCATCAAGTAACGGTGTAGTTGCTGTGTTAGATAGATCAGATAATGGCAAAGTGTATGTGTATACTAGTGCAAACAACTATTCAAATGAGAAATGTGTAATTTTACCAGCAGCTAATGTTACATTTGGACAAAGTCTTGCAATTTCAAATAATGCCAACTATATTGCAGTGTCAAGTGCTAATAACCTGTATCTTTATACGTTGCAAAATGATGGATCTTATTTGCCAAATACATTGCAATTATATATTTCTAATCCTTCAGCATCTGAAGGCAACTACGATAAAAGTAATATACAGTTTTCAGATGATCATAAAACTATAGTTGTTAGTAGTAGTGTTAAAGAAACTACATTTACTAAAGTTAATTCTATAACACATTTAGTAGTTGGGATCACTACATTTGATGATGGTAAAACTACTTTTTCATCGTATACAAGTGACGTTGATGTTTTTAACATGTACAACGATAAATGGAATTTTAGTGAACGATTGTCTCCCCCAACTAGTACATTAAATAACACCGGATACGGTGATCAGATTGCAGTAACTCCTACTAGTATTATTATAAGTGCAAGAAATGTTAAAAATACAGCACGACTATACGAATATGTAAAAGATAGAACAAAGTTTAGTTGGGCAGTAAAACACGCTGCAATAGATAAACCGGATATTACAAAAATTAAACAGGCATTTTTGTATAATCGTCGTACTAATAAACTTATAAAATATTTAGATATCGTTGATCCCATACAACACAAATATCCAAATATTATAGAAAGAGAAGTAAAATTTAAAACAACTTATGATCCTGCAGTATATTCTGTAGGAACATCTGCAGTTAATGTTGACGAAGGAATTGCATGGGATAGTGAACAAGTAGGTGTACTATGGTGGGATAAACGAACAACAAAATTTGTTGATAGCTTTACTGATAACGTGATGTATCGTAATAGTGTACTTAGTATGTTAGTACCAGGTGCGTCGGTTGACATATACGAATGGGTTGAATCTGATATTTTACCATCAGTTTGGGATGAAGAAGCAGATACTGAAGCAGGATTAGCAACTGGAATTAGTGGGAAATCATTGTATGGCGATACTGTATACACAAAAATAACACGATATGATACACTTAGTCAGATTGAAATACCTACATATTACTTTTGGGTTAAAAATAAAACTACCGTGTCGCCGTTATTAGGTAGATCTATATCGGCGTACGATGTGTCTACGTTAATTTCAAATCCAAAAGGAGTAGGATACGAATTTATTGCAGTAACTGGTAGAAATTCGTTAAGTTTAGTAAACATAAAACCGCATTTGATTCACACTGATGTAGTATTATCAATTGAATATTGGCTTACAGATAAGACAGATCAAAATATTCATACACAGTGGAAATTAATTAGTACAGCGCCACAAACTGTATTGCCAGCACATATTGAAAGAAAATGGATTGACAGTTTGTGTGGTAAAGATGAGTATGACAGACTAGTTCCGGATCAAGCATTACCAATAAAATTAAAATATGGAATTGAAAATCGCCCACGTCAGGGAATGTTTGTTAATCGATTTGAAGCACTTAAACAATTAATTGAAGAAGTTAATAGATATTTAAGTAGTAATTTAATTGTTGATACGATTGATCTTACAAGTTTAGAACAGTCTGATTCACCTCCGGCATTAGTAAGGTGTTTATATGATACTGTTATATATACTGATGCAGAGTTACCATATGTAGTAACACAATATGTTAAATCACCAGAGCTAACGTCAATTGTAGTTAATGGTAGAATTACGGGAATAACAATTGTTAGTCCCGGGTATGGATATAAACTAGCACCATTTATTAACGTGTACGGTGTTGGTATTAACGCAAAACTTAAAGCAATAATTAATCTTAAAGGTGAAATTGTAGGAGTTGATATTATTAATGCAGGCAATGGATATTTAACCGACACTATTCTTACAGTTAGAGATTTTTCAGCATTAGTAACTAGCGATTCGCAAGCAAATAACTCTTGGACTATTTATTCATATAGTTCAATTACTGGGTTATGGTCTAAATCTGTATCACAGGCATATAATGTTACGAATTACTGGGAAACAGTTGATTGGTATGCAACAGGGTATAGTAAATTTAGTTTTTCTAATTATGCTGTTGATACATACGCTGACTTATATTCAGTTAATGCAACTGTAGGACAGTTAGTTACTGTTCGTACTACTACTGCAGGGAGATGGGTATTATTAGAAAGATACAATGCAGAAATAAAAGAACTTATTCCTGATAACGAATCTTTTGAATATGATTGGACAGCGTCTTATAAAATAGTTGGTAGTCAAGACGGTACTATTCAGTTTACGTCAACATTGTATAATTTTATAAATACTGCTATTGGATATGATGGTGTACTATATGACTCGATTGTATACGATAACTGTGCAGCAACAGAACTCCGTATTATATTAAATTCAATTAAAGATATATTAAGTAACGATGCTTATTTAAAATTATTCTTTACTAGTGTTCGATATGCAATGAGTGAACAAACATACATTGATTGGATATTTAAAACTAGTTTTGTTAATGTTGTTCATAATGTTGGAAATTTACATCAATCAGTTACGTATCAAAATGATAATTTATCTAATTATGAAGATTATGTATCAGAGGTAAAACCATATAGAACTCAAATTAGAGAATATGTTAGTTTATATTCTAATATAGAGACTAGTGCATCTGAGGTGTCTGATTTTGATTTACCTGCAACATATGATCTAAATCTTAAAAGAGTTGTTCCGGTAGTAGTAACTACAACCGCTAGCGGAGGATTACAGTCCACTAATGATGCTATCCAACAATATCCATGGAAATCGTGGGCAGATAACGTAGGTTTTTCAGTAGTTAATATAAGTGTGATAGACGGTGGGTCGGGATATACGTTATCACCAAAGGTTGTTATTTCAAGTGAGTCCGGATACGGTGCAACTGCAGTTGCATATATTGCAAATGGTAAAGTTAATCGTATTAACATAGTATTACCTGGTAAATCATATTTAACAATACCAACTGTTCACATTATTGGCGGTTTATCACATGCCGGATCAGTTGCTAACGCAATTGCAGTTATTGGTAAGAGTGTAATTCGTACCAATACTATTAATTTAAAATTTGATAGAAATACGTATAGTGTAACACAGACTGATCTGCGTGAAACTGAAACAATTCCAGTTTTACTAGTAACTGGAAAAAGAACCCAATTTCCATTAAAGTGGGAACCAAGTACAATTGTTGGTAATACATCGGTAGTTGTTAACGGTGCTATAGAAATACGAGACCATTACAAAGTGTCAACTGTATCAATAAAAGTTAATGGTTATACAAAACTATCTGGAATGATAGAGTTTAACCGTACTATTGCCAAAGGCAGTATTATAGAAGTTACGTATGTAAGAGCTAACTCTGCATTAAATGCAGTAGATAGAATTGAACATTATTATAATCCGGCACCTGGTGAACTTGGTAAAGATTTAGCACAGTTGTTAGTTGGTATAGATTACGGTGGTGTTGAAATATCTGGGTTAAATTTTGGTGTAAAACACGGATGGGATCGTTCAAATTTTGATACAATTAAATGGGATAATGTAAATGTTAAATTTAATGACCTTGTATTTAAATACATCGGCGGTGCAGCAAGTATAACTATTCCATTTCCAGAAGATGGATTTAGTGTGCCTAGTGAAGGCACTGTATTAACTGTTTATTATGAGCCAACTTTCGGAAGTTCTGACCCAATAAGAATCGATGGCGGAGATATTATGGAATCGCCGATTGCAACCGGATCAGTAACTAATGTTATCATTCCAGTAACTTTTTTCAACCAACATTTTATAAATTTAGGGCTACCTGTACCAGAAAGTTGTACCTTTATTATTCGTGAAGTAACAAGCGACGGTGCTACCTCAAATGATAATGACTATGATGTTTCGTTAGCCGGTGGTACATTTAATTCAAGTGAACTTTCTGGAATAAAGTTACCAATAGATGCTACCGGTATAGCAATTGATGACATAATAATAGACGGTGACAATTTTGAAAATAAATTTAGCGGTCTTGAAGAAGTAGTCCCGGGCAAAGTATCAGATTCGTTATCTATTAAGGTGTATACTAACGCAAGTGACACAACTACTGCGTATACATATATGCAGTTTAAGGACATGCTAAATCGTACGCATTACAAGCGGATGCCAGAAGTAAAACAAACAACATTAGTAAAAGCGTTATTAAACACAGATACTAGTATTTTTGTAAACGATGCGAGTATGTTTACAGTGCCGGATCCAACGGCTAATAAACCTGGCATTGTTGAAATTAACGGCGAACGAATTGAGTTTTTTATAAAAAACGGAAATGAATTAAGTCAACTTCGCCGCGGCACATTAGGTACTGGCATATCAGATTATGTTATGCCACATTCAGTTGTTCAAGAACTAGGTGCAGGTGAAACAATTCCTTATACTGATACTACTATTACTGAACAGTGTACAAAGCAACGTAACACGGTAGTAGAAGTTAATAGCAATTCGCCATTATATAGATCATACGGAACCTCAATTGTAGTATTACTATCGTTTATACCTAAAAAATCTACAACACGATGGAAAGGAGTAGAATCTGCAGATATTGTTAGTAAAGGGTTTGGGCAATGTAATGACATTGAAGTGTTTGTTGGAGGGTATGATGACAGTTCATCATGGACAACAGGAACAGGTTACAATGTTAATGATATAGTTACGTATGGTAGTTATACGTATAAATGTAAAGAAGCGCATTCTAGCTTAACATTTACGGAAGATTACGCATACTGGGAGTTTTTTGTTGGTAACATTCGTTTACAAAAAGCGCCTTATACAGTATATAATGAACGGTTAGGAATTGAAGAAACGTTACCTGCGGATTTTTCAGTTAACGGAATTTATAAATCAGTTAGATTAACACATACATTTAATTTAGCAGAAAAAACAATAATAACTGTTATTAAACGAACAGGTTCTACATGGGTAGCTACACAGACTGCAATGGACTTTATACAATCGTCATTGGGAGTAGAGTACGGATATTATCAAGAAACATTTGACAGCGATAATAACACGTTTGACAACAATAATATAAGATTTTAATTAAGGATAATAAATGGCTAAGCAAACAATAAACGTTGGGTCAACTAGCAACGACAAATCCGGTGACACATTACGAAGTGGTGCAATAAAAATTAATAATAATTTTTCAGAAGTATATAATGGTCTAAATGGAGTGATTGACAAATTTCAACCAGGTTCACATATTACGCTAACTAAAACAGCAGGAGTGTGTACAATTAATGCAGAAATAGTACCTTATACACTAGTAGCTGCAAATACTGGTAATCTAGGCGGTGTTAGAATTCCAGCAGTAGACGTTAGCGGTATAACAAACACCGCCGGCATAATTGGTTTAGCTACTGCAAGCAACACACAATTAGGTGGTGTTAAAGTTGACAATTCTACTATTACGATTAATGGTAGTGGAGTAATTAATGCCAACTATGTTGCACAAGTACAAAGTGATTGGAACGCAGTAAGTGGATTAGGTGTTGTTTTAAATAAACCAACTATACCTGCAGCACAGGTACACAGTGATTGGAACGCAGTAAGTGGATTAGGTGTTGTTTTAAATAAACCAACTATACCTGCAGCACAGGTACAAAGTGATTGGGACGCAGTAAGTGGATTAGGGGTTGTTTTAAATAAACCAACAATTCCAAATGCGTACACGTTAACTGCTACTACTGCTAGTGCATTAGGCGGTGTAATTGTTCCTGCAGTGGCAACAAGTGGCATTACTAATAATAGCGGAACAATCGGATTAGCAACTGCATCATCTTCTCAGTTAGGCGGGATTAAGATTGGTTCAGGATTTTTAATGATGGACGGTACTTTATCAGCTCTTCCTAGTGCAGGGTTATCAGCTGCTAATACAACTACATTAGGTGGAGTTATTATTCCTGCAGTAGCGACAAGTGGTATTACTAATTCATCTGGTACAATTGGATTAGCTATTGCAAGCAATACACAATTAGGCGGTGTAAAAGTTGATGGTAATACTATCACAATTGATCAAGTAACTGGTGTTATTTCGTCAACTGGTGGCGGTAGTGGATTAACATCAAGAACTGTTGCATCGGCAACAAGTGCAAGTTTAACAGCAGCTAACAGCGGAACGTATACTATTACTGGATTTAAAGGATATGCAATATTAAGTGTACAAACATCTGCAGCAGCATGGGTAACTATTTATTCTAGTGTTTCAGCACAATCAGCTGATGCATCTAGAATTAAAACAACTGATCCAGTTCCTGGGTCGGGTGTTATTGCAGAAGTAATTACAACCTCTAGTGTTACACAATATTTTTCACCAGCAGTAGTTGGGTATAGCAGCGAATCTACACCAACTACTAACATACCTATTAAGATTTATAATAACGGAAGTAGTGCAGCTATAATTACCGTTACATTAACGTTAATTAAATTGGAGGCATAACATGGAAGCTCCGATCCCGCATTTAGGTAACCCAATTGATCAGTCACTTAGGATGTATGTTGTTACTTTGCACAAGTTTGATGATGCTGACGGGTTTTATGAAGATATGGAAACGCCGAGCGGCAATCTGTACATTCCTAAACGAGCAGTTGACTGTATTGATAGATTACCAATAAGTCGTAATACTAATTATATGTTAACATACGACGAAGCTGCAGAAATAATGAATGATCCGCGGGTATTAGCTGTTGAATTGAATCCTGAAGATTTAGGATTAGTAAAAGGCACATGTGGGTTTAGTCAGTATTCTAGTAAGTTTGATAAGACTGTTGCTAGTGATGCAACCGATATTAATTGGGGATTATTACGATGCCTTAGAAAAACAGACATAATAGACTGGGGAATTAACGGTACTGCTCAACAGGCTGCAGAAATTATTTCAGACTCGTCAGGTAAAAATGTTGATGTGGTAATAATGGACGACGGAACACCATATCCGTCAGTACTTGAATATCGACAAAACACTGACGGCACTGGCTATGCACGAATGGTTGAATATAATTGGTTTCAACACACTCCTGAAGTATCGGGAGGTGCAGCTGGAAATTATCAGTATATTGCTAATCGAAAACAAGAACATGGCGGCCACACGTCGGGCACTGTTGCAGGTAATACACAAGGGTGGGCGCGTGATGCAAATATTTACAATATTAAGTTTGCAGATACAAACGGAATTCAATATGTAAGAATGTTTCATCGATACAAGCCAGTTAATCCACTAACTGGCGTTAAAAATCCAACAGTAATGAATAATAGTTGGGGATGGTCAAGAACTGCACTTTCAGCTGCTAATGTTTCGCAGATGACAATTCGTGGAGTAACATACACTCCAACAAGCGGTACAGCCGGTGCATATGTATGGGATGCAAATGTTATTCAAAATATTGCTAGACTACGAGTTAGTGTAGCACCGCCGTCGGTAAATGCTGCAACCGATGCAGACATGATTGATGCAATGAATGAAGGAGTTATTATAGTTGCAAGCGCAGGTAACAGTTATTTTTATGAAGATGTTCCATCTGGAATAGATTATAATAATACAATAGTATCTAGCGGAACAACTTATTATATTCATCGAGGAGCAAGTCCTGGTTCGTCTTGGGGGCTTACTGAGAATTCACGAGCAATCTGTTCTGGTGCAGTTGGGCAACATAACGAAACTGCAGGGCAAAGTCTGTATACAGCAACTGGGATAGAAACAGTTGATTACAAAGCCGAGTACAGCAATTACGGACCGCGCATTGATTGTTATGCTCCGGGTTCAGGGATTCAAAGTGTTTGGAACTCTACAGCAACGTTATATGATTCTACTATTGCTACAGATCCGCGCGTAGCTGCGTTAGGTCTAACCGACACAGTTAACAACAATTTTAAAAAATGTCCAGGTACTAGCATGAGCGGTCCACAAACTGCCGGAGTACTAGCATGTATTGCGGAAAAATATCCAAGAATGACACAAGCTGATGCAAGAGCTTACATTAATAATGTATCACAAGCTACTATCTTTAGCACAAACGGTGGCGCAAATGACGGTAAAGATGCAGGATTTACATTTAATGCAACAAGCGTTAAACCAATGTTATTTTTGCAAGGCACCCGTATGCCGTCTGCAGAAGTAGGCGGATATTATAGCACTCCGTTTCCGGAAGTAGTAAATTGGTATCGACCTGCGACTGGTCAAGTATATCCAAGACGTAAAATGACACAAACTGCTAATCCAGCTGCTACATTTGCACTTTCGTCAAACGTAGCAACTGTAAGTAACGGTGGAATTGTAACGTTTACTCTTACTACAACTAATGTTCCAGACGGAACAGATGTTCAATACATTATTACCGGAAACTCATCCGGAACAACTGCTTCAGAAACTGGGTATAGTGCAGTTGCATATACGAATGCAGCAGTAGCTGTGATTAGTACTCAACCGCATGTTAGTACTCAAATAACAACATTTAATCCAACAGCTGGAACATTTACAAATATAACAAATGCTATTTTAGGTGCAGGATCGTTAACTGCATCAACACCTAGTGTGCCTGGAGCATTAGCATTTACTGGAACTGCAGACGACGGATACTGGACGGTTCCTATTCCATTTACTGTAAATTTCCTTGGCGGAACATATAATACAGTATATGTTGGTACAAACTCGTATATAACATTTGGATCCGGATCGGTGTTGTACACCGGGCTTGGTGCATCAACACCGGCAGTTTCAAAGATTATGGTAAGTGCTGGAGATAATTCTTGTCACCGAATTTATTATGGTTCATCCGGAAGTGCGCCATTAAGAACGTTTAGAATACGATTTGAAGGCCACGTTGTTGCAACCGGTGGAGTAGTAGGATCGCCAACATTAGAGTTTGAAGTAGTGTTTTATGAGAATAATTCTCAACAAATTGATTTACACGTTGGTACAAATAATCGGTGGACTATTATTGCTACCGGATATAGTTTTGATTACACACATGTGTCTGCACCGTTAGTTGGTACATTAACTGTAAACAATAATTTAGCAAGTTTGCCAGTTACGATAACGTCTACAAGTCAGATATTATTAACAGCACGATTGGGCATATTTCCAACTCCGTCAGTTAATGTAACAGTTAATTAACTTAGTAGATATTAAACATGATAAATATATGATAAAGAGAGAATACTATGCAGAACAAAGAAACAACCGGGGTACATATTCAAGGACACCTTAAAATATTTGACCCATTGAGCGATGAAGTGTTTGTTAATAAACGTAACGCAATTCATTACGAAAACATGAGTATTGCATTAGCAAATAGCATTGCATCTCGTGATCACGGGTTTGTATACGAAATGGGATTTGGAAATGGCGGTACTGCAGTTGATCCGACTGGTATTATTACATATTTAACACCTAATAGTTACGGATCAAACGCTAGTTTATACAATGAAACATATTCAAAAATTGTCAATGATTTGTCATCAAACAATTTAGATCCAACACGTAATTTTATTGAAGTAAGACATTTTCCTGGTACTAATTATACAGATGTGTTTATTACGTGTTTACTAGATTATAGCGAACCTGCAGGGCAGTATGCAACAGATAATGCACAAGCTTCTAAAAGTGAATTTGTGTTTGATGAAATAGGACTAAAATCTTATGGTAATCCAAATTTATTGTTAACACATGTTATTTTTCATCCAGTACAGAAGTCATTAAATCGGTTAATTCAAATAGATTATACCGTGCGGATTCACAGTCTAACCGGCGTAGTAGGAGTTTAATATGACATCATCAGAAACTTCGTATTCAGTTAAGTATACTGATCCAGGTAAAGGTGCTATTACAGTTAATGATAACTTACTTGATAAAACTACTTCACTTACGTTTGTAGGTAGAAATAAATCAATGTATGCGCAATACATTGCAGAAAATTTTTTACATTTATTAGAAAATTTTGCAAGATCAACTGAACCTGGTGCTGAATTAAATGAAGCATCACCGATAACTGGGCAATTATGGTACGACACAACTGCTAATATTGATATACTTAAAGTATTTAACGGATCTAAATTTGTTCCAGTAAGTGCTATAAACAAAGATATATCTGCGCCACCTACTGCAAGTAGTCGTGCAGGTGATCTGTGGGTTAATGCATCTACAAAACAACTTTATATATATTCGGGCAATACTGGTAATACTGCAGGATCGTGGAATTTAATTGGACCTCAGTTTAGTAGCGGGTTAAACACCGGTCCGTTATCTGAAACAATGATTGACGATGCAGGCGATAGTCGTTCTATATTGTCATTTTATGCAAACAATGACCGAATTGCAATCATTAGTACTGGCAGTTTTATTCCAAAAGTAACAACATTTGGCTTTGCAACAATTAATCGCGGAATAACATTATCTTCAGAAACAAACAATGTAAATGATGCTATTAAATTATGGGGGAATGCAAGTTCTGCAGATAGTTTAGTGTATAAAGGAACAACTGTTCCTGCAGTTAATTTTATGAGAACAGATATTACTACTGAGGCAACGTCGATTAATGTTAAATCTAACGACGGTATTAGCATGGGTAGTGATTTAAGTTTTAAAATTACTACATCAGATACCGATGTTAAATTAACTTCAAAAACTGGTAAAAATATTAAAGTTAATTTTTCTTCTGACAGTGGTGTTACTAGTAATTTAGTAATTACTGCATCGTCAGTAGGAATTGGCCAAGGTAACACTGCTCCTCAGGCAACATTAGATGTATTAGGTTCTGCATTAATCAGTCAAACATTGTCAGTAACTGGCACAACTGACTCAACCTCGTTAACTTCTGGAAGTATTATTACTGCTGGTGGATTAGGAGTTACAAAAAACTCTAATTTTGGAGGAACATCTACATTTAATAATACTCTGTATGTTTATAGATCAACCGCAGGCCCTGTGCTAATTCCAAAATACTCACCTAATCAACCTATTGAAGATCGACCACTTTATGATATCGGTTCGCAGACATTACCATTTAGAAATGTGTATGCAACTAAATTTGTTGGTGATTTTGATGGTACACATACTGGAACATTTACCGGAAGTATTTCTGGTACTGCATCAAGTTTAACTGATTCTAGATCGTTTCGTTTAGACGGTGATGTAGTTGCAGAACCACAATTTTTTAATGGTACAAGTAATGTTAGGTTAGCAACCACTATAACTTCGGCATTAATTAGTTCAAAAAACGCTGCGTCTGAATCATTTAGTTCTGATCAGTTATTGATACAACGTGGTAGTGTAGGGTTGTTACGTATTCGAAAAGATGATTTCTTAAGAGAAGTAGCAACAGTTCCAATTGGCGTAATCATGCCATATGCGGGCGAAACCCTGCCCACAGGATATTTACTTTGTGACGGCTCTGAGGTATCTACTATTACATATAATAAGTTATATAATGTGATTGGTGACAATTATCGTAATGTTTCTTTATTAAAAGGTGCTAATACATTTGCACTTCCTGATTTAAGAGGACGGTTTCCGTTAGGTCGTGATAGCATGACTAATGATTTGCCGGATGTAACAAAAGGAAATTCTACATTTAACGCTGGCGGCAATCGGAACGGTCTTAATAGTGATAGCACAGCAGCTGCAAGACGAGTACATGATTCTGCAGCATCAACTATAGGGTTTGGTGCTGGAAATGATGCAGCAGGAACATTAGCACCTGCAGGAACACCGGGATCTGAAATGTCATCAGTAGTGTCTAATAAAGCATCATCAATTATGAATCCATATCAAACAATTAATTACATTATTTTTACAGGTATAGTATAATGAGTTACATTATAAACAAAACAGATGGTACACGGTTAACTGAAATTATTGACGGTAGTGTTGATCAAATAGCAAGCGAGTTAACATTAATTGGTAAAAGTGCTAGCTCCTACGGTGAACATTTAAATGAAAATTTAGTGCATATGTTGGAGAATTTTGCTAACGCTACTGCGCCTACTAAGTCTATTGTAGGGCAGTTGTGGTTTGACACAATCGAAAGTCGATTGAAAGTATATGATGGATCTGGGTATAAAATTACAGGCGGTACTATTGTATCAGATACGCATCCTAGTTCGTTGTCTCAGGGTGACATCTGGATTAATAATGCAACTCACCAACTGTACTTTAATGACGGAACCCAAGTAGTACTAGCAGGACCAGATACTCCTAAAGTTAACGGATTTTTAATAGTTAGCCAAACTTCAAATACTCAAGATACATATGAAATTATTAAAATTACTGTTCAAAGTCAGCTTTTTGGTGTTATTAGCAATGTTGCATTTGATGTAGACGTAAACAACCCAATTCCTGATTTTGATAGTTTACGAGTCGAAGCAGGATTAAATCTAGTGTCTCCGTCAAAGATTACAAATGTTGATACATCGTCAGAAAACTTAGATGCTGTTAATAATGTAAGGCTACTAACTGCTATAAAACAAAAAGCACCATACGGAATTTCGTTAGATATTTCAAGTATGCCTGCTGGAACAGATACTGATCAGAATTATAATATCGGTGCATTATTGGATGAAATATTTCCAATCAACGACTTTAAAGTTAATATTGGAGAAGATTCTCCAATATGCAGAGTGTTGTGTACAAAAAACGGCAACATGTCCGTTAGAACGTTCCAGTTAGGGTCTGATACAACGGAAGGGTGGTTTAACACTTACACCAAAGATGTAACTTGGAATTAATAAATATATAAAAATAAGGAAATATACAAGATGGCGTATACAATCAAACACTTTAATAATAGTACCGCAGCAGTAGTTGAGGACGGTTCATTAAATCTTAAGTATGATATCAGTTTAATTGGGAAAAATTATTCAGGGTACGGGATAGTTCAAAACGAAAATTTCATGTGGTTACTTGAAAATTTTGCCGGAGGATCTGAACCTCCTAATGCAACTACTGGCCAACTTTGGTATGATACCGATGTCCAAAAATTAAAAATTAACTATGCTGGAAATTCATGGCGCACTATTGGAATAACTAATGTTGTTTCTAATGGTGTTGCACCTCCATCAAACGCAATGTCTATTGGTGACTTTTGGTGGGATGACACTAATGAACAGTTATATTGCAGAGGTAATAATAATGCTGATATTTATATTGGCGGATCTGCAGAAAATCCCGGAACTCAAATTTTGCCAGGAACACTTACAGATGCATCAGGTGACCTACACTCGGTATTATTAGCATATGTTGATACTGAACTTTCATTTGTTGTTAGTAAAGATACTTTTGTGCTGCCAACAACTGGTACTGATGCAATAGCTAATTTTATATCAATAACCAAAGGAATTACACTTGCGTCTTCTACAACAACTGATTTAGGATTTAGATTTAACGGAATTGCAACTAATTCTAATAAGTTAGGTGGTGTTGACGCATCGGGATATATTATAGCTGCTACTCCAACATTTGTTAACTCAGCAACGTTTTCAGATACCGGATTTACTATAGGCTCACACTCTAATCTAAAAATATCAATTAGTAGTGGTACTGATAACGCGATTATTAACAATCAGTATTCTGACACTATTGAGTTTAAAACAACATCCTCCAACGAGACTGTTTCTGCATTTAAAATAGTTAGTACTGATATTATTCCGGGAGATGCCCTTCATAGTAAAGTAGGTACAGTTACGTTACCATTTGTAGAAATGAATGCAACTACCTTTAATGGCAAATTAAATGGGTATACTACTAGCATTTATGATGCAACTGCTGCATTGCTAGATGATTACACTATAGCAGTTCCGGGAACAATTGCAGTTAGAACTAATGAGGAAGTTATATACGGAAACTCAACCAATCTGTTAAGTCATTGTGCTGCGGGATCGCTCATTGCAACTAATTTTTTAGGACAAGGGTTTTTATCTAAACCAGCTGATCTTGCAGAAAATTATTTAGCTGATACTATTTATGAAGTTGGCACAGTATTAATGATTGGCGGTGAACAAGAAGTTACGGCAGCAGGTAGTGGATATCGTGCAATAGGTACTGTGTCTCTAGAACCTGCATATTTAATGAATGTTAAATTAGTAGGCGGAACAGCAGTTGCACTAAAAGGTCGAGTACCGGTAAAAATAATTGGAGCTGTTAAAAAGGGAGATAAGTTAATTGCTGCAGATACAGGAGTAGCAACAGCGTTAACAGTACAAGATGCTAGTTTAGTGTTTGCAATTGCATTAGAAAGTAATGACAATGACGATGTTAAATTAGTAGAAGCATTGATACTTTAAATATAGTAAGGAATAAGAAAAAAATGACAATTACATTAGATCAATCAGGCTATAACATTATCTGGAATCGTATTAAAAGAATATACGAAGAAGGAGACGGTGATTACGGCTATGGACAACAACTAACTAGTATTGAGTTAGGCGCCGGAGCTGCTGCAGAACAGGCACGGTTTACCGAGTTAAGAGCTGACATTTTAGCAGCTAGATATCATCAAATTGGAGTTCAAACAACTGCTCCAATTCCGGCAACTCAATCAATAATTTCGTCAGCTGACTGGGCAAAATGGGAAACTACGTTAATACAAGTAGAAAATAATAGAATGTTAACCCCGCCATCAACACAAGCAATTCGTGCTAATTTAGCAGCACCGTCAATTATGGATGTGTGGAATGGGTTAACGGCATTTACTACAGACGTTACATTTGATAGTGCAGATGCAATGAGACACTACTTTAACACAGGTAGTACCATTGAATTTACATCAACACGCACTGGCGGTAGTACTGCTAAGAAAAATACATCATGGACTTCGTTTTTAACAACTTGCGGTACGGTTAGTTTTAAACGCAATGCAACTACCTCAACTACAACATCTGGTACAAATATTGGTTATAGCCAATTAACAGACAGTGATCAGATTATATATCGAAAAATAGTAACTGATGCATTTAAACCAGATTCGTATACAATTAAAGCTAGATTATCAGCAGAAACTGTAATTACATTTACTGTTGAATTTGATGATATCATCACTGGCGCAACTGATGCTAACGTTGACGGTGTGTTAACAACTACTATTAACGCATATCATGCATCTGGCATATATGTTAGTGTTCCGGCACCAATTGCTTCAGCTGACACTCTTCCGGGAGATCCAAATCCAGTATTTACAATCGCACGTGATGTATCTAGAATTGACGAAGGGTTATCTAGTGTAACATTTTCAGTTAGTGCTATAAATTTCTCAGGTAATACAGTATATTGGAGAGCCGTTGGTTCTGGTATTAATGCATCGGATTTTGTTGAAAACACACTAGGGGAAAGTTTGTTACTTGTTGATAATACTGGAACATTCTCGTTAACTGCTGCTGCAGATTCATTTACTGAAGGCACTGAAAAATTTAATATTGAAATTCGTGTTGCACCAGAATTAACTAGTCCTGTAGTTGCATTAATGACATCAGAACAAATTACTGATTTGTCATTAACTATACCGGTTGTTATTGTTACTCCGTCTTATGACTTTGTGGCTCAAACGGTTAGTTCTGTAGCAGAAGGCCAATCTGTAACATACACAATTGTTACTACCGGTGTACCCGATGGTACTGATTTAATATGGTCAACTATCGTGTTAACTCCTGGATTAACTGCTGACGATTTTGATGATAAAACATTATCAGGTACTGTTACAATTAACAGCAATACTGCAACGCTTACTAGAACACTAGTTGATGATAGTGCAGTAGAAAAACTAGAATCATACCAAATTTCATTATCAACTGTTAATCCAACTACTGGTATAAAAAAAGTTGTAAAAACAAGTTATTTAATGCAGGTTGTTGATACAGTTGTAGTAATTCCAGAAATTCCTTATACAGTAGTAACCGGTGCAGCAACTACCTCTGTTGCAGAAGGCAGTAAAGCTGGAATAATTTTTAAAATTAACACACCAAAATTACCTGTAAACACTAGAGTATGGTGGAACACTGTTGTTGATACTGGAACAATTACTGCATCTGATTTCACTGATAATGCAATGTCCGGTTCTGTTGTAATTTCAAACCAAACAGGTTCTGTTACTCGATATGCAAAATCTGATAGTTTAACAGAAGGAACTGAACAATTTCATTTAGTGTTCTATGCTGATTCATTAATGACAACAGAATTAGTAACTAGTGATATTGTTGTATCAATTACTGAAACTGTAAATTATGTAATTACAAGAAATCCAGTATCTATGGTAGAAGATGGGTTAGGGGTTGTATTTACTGTTAACACACCGTGGACAGAAGACGGTACCGTATTGTACTGGACAACTGTTTCAGAATCAGGTACAGTTGACGAACTAGATTTTGCTGATAACACACTTACTGGTACTGTTACAATTAGTGGTAACACTGGTACTATTCTTAGACGTGCAGTAAAAGATACGCTTACTGAAGGTATTGAACAATTTCATTTAGAAATTCGTGCAACAGACGGCATTGGCGGACCATTATTAGTTTCAAGTCAAAGTACTACTATTACTGAAAATGTTTTATATGAAATCAATACACTTGGCTCAGAAATTTCTGAAGGGTTAATTGGTGTAGATTTTGTTGTTACTACTCCAAAATTACCAGCTGGTACAGTTTTATATTGGTCAACAGTAACTGATACTGGCACAATTATTGCATCTGATTTTACTGATAACAAAATGTCTGGTACTGTTGTTATTACTAACAACACTGGTACTATTACTAGAACTGCTGCAGATGACGCGTTAACAGAAGGTATTGAATCATTTCATCTTATATTAAAAACTGGTTCTGCATCTGGCACACAAGTAGCTGTAAGTAGTATTGTAACTATTTCGGAATTTGTAAAATACAAAATCACACCATCGACCCAAGTTGCTCTCGAAGGCCAAACAGGTATAACATTTAACATTACTACTCCTAAAGTAGCAAATGGAACAGTTGTATATTGGACTGCACTTGGTCATACAGGTAATATTACTGGAGAAGATTTTGTAGTTTCTGATGCACAGGGCGGCTCTGCTCAACGTACATCTGGACAAGTTACGATTAATAACAACCGTGGTTCTTTTATTATTACTGCTAGAGCTGATTCGTTAACAGAAGGTTCTGAATCATTCCAAATTGAATTAAGATCAGACGGTATTGATGGTCCTGTTTTAGATACAACTGGGCTTATTACATTAAATGAAATTGTACCATATCAAATTATTGCAGGTGCTGCTACTGTTGCAGAAGGTACAGGCAGTGTGTCGTTTACTGTTAAAACTCCAGTTAATGCATCTACAATTGACGGTTCGCAATTATATTGGACAACACGTACTGCATCTGGAACAGTTAACGGTAATGACTTTACTGATGGCGTAACACAAGGTACTGTTGAAATTAACGGTAATACAGGTACTATTATTAGAACTGTTGAAGCTGACAAATTAACTGAAGGTGTAGACGCATTTGCTATTGAACTTAGACTTACAGGGTACGGTAGTCCGGTTGTAGTTACTAGTGGCGTTGTAGTTATTCAAGACACTTCTACAACAGTAATTGCTCCAGATCCAATGGAACCAACATACGACGTAACTTCAGATACTACTGCAATTTTAGAAGGAGGTTCGGTTGTATTTACAATTGCAACAGACTATGTACTTCCAACTGCTAATTTATATTGGACATTGTTTAGAGGTCCTGGATTAGAAATTACAGATTTGTCATCAATACAAAGTCCGTCAGCATTTCATGTAGAGATGAATGGAGGCGGTGCGTATAATGAAGTATCTAACCACGAAGGTACTGCAACTGTTACAGTTACTGCACCTGTTGACGTACTGTCTGAAGGCACCGAATCGTTTATATTCCAATTACGTACTGGCTCGTTGTTTGGACCAGTTGTAGCAACAAGCCCGGGTGCTATTACAGTTTCTGATCAAGCATCTTATGCAGTTGCTGCATCAGTTCGTTCTATATCAGAAGTTGACGAAGGCGGGGCAGGTGTAACATTTACAGTAACTACTCCACAAAGTGCTATTGGTACAGCGTTAACATGGACGATTGTTCCTGTTACAGGCAATATTACTGCTCTAGATTTTTTAAGTGAATCATTAACTGGTACACTTTCAACTAACGGGACTATTACTAGAACATTTTCAGTAGTGGCAGTTGCCGATGCTGCAACTGAAGGTAATGAATCTTTCCGCATTGCACTTTCAGACAGTACTGGTGCAATTGCATTAGGTACAGCTGCTCCAGTTGTTACAATTTCAGAAATTGTGGCTTACTCATTAACTTCGTCAGTAACATCTGTAACAGAAGGCGGAAGTGTTGTTTATACATTAACTACACCAAAACTTAAAGCTGATGCATTGTTAAAATGGACAGTTGTTAGTAAAACTGGTAATTTAACCGGTGCTGATTTTACACCGCAACTATTAACTGGTACATTTACTGCATCTTCATCAACAAACACTGGAACATTTACTGTTGTTACTAGAGCTGATTCAGCAACTGAAGGTAATGAGTCGTTTACTATTGATTTATCTGTTGCAGCAACTGGACAATCTATTACATTAGGAACTCCTTGTTTACCTGTAACAATTACTGAAACTGTGTCGTATGTAATTACAACGCCATCACTATCAGTAGCAGAAGGCAGTGCAGTAACGTTTAATATTGCTACACCAATGTTAAACGACAACACTGTATTGTATTGGGAAGTAGTATCACTTTCTGGAACAGTAAACGCAGATGATTTTGTTGAAAATAAAGTTAACGGACCTGTTACTATTGTTAATAATGCTGGACAAGTTGTTGTTACACTTAAAGATGATAAAGTTACTGAAGGTAACGAATCATTTAAAATTCAGTTAAGAGAAGGGTCTGCACAAGGTAGTACAATTGATGCATCGTGTCCGACGGTAACGGTTACTGAAACAGTTGGGTATTCAGTTACTTCTCCAACATCTGCAGTTGTTGAAGGCGGATCAATAACATTTAATATTACTACACCAAAAGTTGGCGACGGCACTGTTATAAAATGGACTGTTGTTTCGGTTACTGGATCAGTAGTGGTAGGCGATTTTACTCCAAGTGGGTTAACTGGCACTACTACTGTAACAAGCAATGCAGCAACGGTTACATTAACATTAGCAGCTGATGCATTAGTAGAAAACACTGATACATTTACTATTTCATTAAAGAACGCAGATGATTCGGCTATTACGTTAGTATCTCCTGCACCGGTTATTACTATATCTGATAGTACTGATTATTCAATAACTGCAAACAAAGCATCAATTATTGAAGGTGATACAATTGGTGTTACATTCACAGTAACTACTCCAGGTACATCAACAGAAAAATTATTGTACTGGTCATTAGAAAGTGTTTCTGGTAATGCAATTGCAACTGACTTTGTTGCATTTACTGGAACTGTTACTATTGTTGGACATGTAGGAACAGTTACTGTAAAAGCAAAATCTGATACAGAACTTGCTGAAGGTGATTCATTTAGACTTGTATTAAGAACTAAATCGCAAACTGGTATACCAGTTACAATAACTCCAAATCCAGTAGTTACTATTAATGATACTGAATTCTGTACTATTACATCTGATGTAACAGCAATTGATGAAGGCGGCACCGGTGTAACATTTACAATTAACACACTTACTTCAGATAACGGTCAAAAATTGTTTTGGAAAGTTGTTGGTTCTAAAGCTAGTGCATCACCATCTCCTGCTTCTGGTATAAATGCAGCTGATTTTACAACAATGGCATTAACTGGTCAAACTAGCACAGTAGCAAATAAAACAACAACTATATCATTTACTGCTGCTGCTGATTTACAAACTGATCCAGGTGAAACGTTTTACCTAGAAGTAGCTAGATCATTAAACGGTACTCCAATTGTATTTTCTACAGCATGTCCTAAAATTACAATTAATGATAAATCGGCTACTGAAAAAGTAGTAAGTAAAACAATTGATATAACATGTACACATTCAAGTCTTATAGCCGAAGGTAACAATGGAGTGTTTAATATTGTAATACTACCAACAGGAAAAGCAGTTGACATTAATTGGGAAGTTGTTAAAACTACACCAGCTTCTATTCAAAGTGCAATATCATTAACAAAAGGCGGTAATTTAGCTAGTAAAGGTACTATTAAAACAACCTGGACCGAAGCTAATCCAACTGTTGCAACTGGCGAATTAAGATTATGGATTAATACGTTAGGAACAAGTGCAAGTGGAAGTTTCCAAATAACATTTACGGTAATAGATCCAGTTACACAAAATCCTGTAAGTATTACGTCGTCTGCAGTTAATGTACTTCACCCGCCAGTCACAGAAACAATAACAGGTGTGTCTCAAACATGGACTCCGAAAGTTGCCGGTGCTTCGACAATCTCTATATCATTGCAAGGCGGCGGCGGCGCAGGCGGCGGCGCAGGCGGATCATTTAACGGCGGCGACGGCGGTGATGCCGGTGCAGTTGAAGGAACGATTGATTTTACATCATTAAAATCGTTATACTTTGATTTTATGCCTGGCGGCAGTTCATCGGCAGTTACTCTTGATTGGACAGGATTATGCGGATCGGGTGGTAGTGGTATTGCAGTATATTCTAAAAAAGGTGCAGCAGCTCCATTTGCATCAGTTGGGGGTGCTGGTGGCGGTGGTGCTGGTTGGATAAATGGTACAGATTCAGGTGGCAAAGGTTCGGCTCCTACTATTGAATCAGCATGGACTAAGGCATGTGCAACAGCAGGCATAGCATCAAAACAATCAAACGGCGGAGGCGGCGGTGGCGGCAGTGTTGCAGTTGTACAACCAGTTGGTAAGTACGTTGCAAACAATAATGTTGCAGGCAACGCATATTCAAGGATTGGCGGCAACGGTGGTAAATCGTTTGTACCTGCAGACTGGAGTTATGTAGTAGCAGGTGGTGGTATAGGCGGAGAAGGTTCTAAATTAATAACTAGACAACCACAAAACGGTGATTATCCAAGCAGCGGTTACGGTGCTAAAAACAAACTAATTGCTAGCCAATTTAAAAACTATTGTATTGGACCAGATAATCAAACAACACGCAAAGATGATACTATATATGTTACATATTTTGATGTAAAAAGTCTAGTTAGAGTTGAAAAATCTGCAGGACAGTTTATAGAAGTTGGACAATCGTTGCCAGAAGGTGATTATTGGTTAAATATTTATACTGACGGTACTGGTGCTGTAATGATCAATGACAAATTCTATAACGGTACAACACTTACAGATTTTAAAGTTTCATTACAAGCCGGTTGGAATAACAGAATTTCTGTATATTATCAATATAAATCAAACGCAAATAAAACATTTGGTATTTCTGCTACGTTACGCCCGTTCTTCAAAGCTATGGAATCAGATTCGGTATTTGTTTGGACTACTAGATCTCCTGGTGCAATGATGAAACCGCAAGCAGGATCAGGTGCAGCTGGCACACCAGCAAAAGCTGTATTAACATATACACCGGGTAACGTTATTGATGGACAAGTAGTACCGCCAATACCAAGACCGGTAGTAGTATCAACTGCAAAATATGTACCACCAGCTTATGATATTGTAACATATAGTACACTGCATATACCCGGTTGGAGGTATGCTGTAACTAATAATGGTGCTACAGAAGCAACAATGCTTTGGGAAGACTTATATATATCAGTAGACTCTACTACACGAGCAGAGTTTTTAGCTGACGACACAGGATGGATGAAACTGTATAATGCATCCGGAACTGTGCAAACACTAGCATATACACTTGGATCAAATGCGATTTGGGACAGCTGGACAGTTGATACTGCGTTAGGAGTAATTACTAAAATTGAAGTATATTATAAAGATACAGGAGGCGGTGTGTGGGGTTCTCACGCATCAATATATGTCTCTGATTGGTGGTCAGGGACTAAAACTTATTTATGGACTGCACGTGATCCAGCTCGTCATTATAAATAGTAGTTAGTAAAAAGTAGTATAAATGATAAAGCCGGCAATTGCCGGCTTTGTTGTGATTAGTGTTTGTAAAAATTAAAAAAGTGTTGATGCCATTTAAGTTTTTTAGGTTCAACAATTTCTTCTTTAATAGGTTCTAAAACTGGTTCTTCCTTATAAACAAAGTCATTTACCATTGGAAATACTGCGCTAATTGCTTGCGCACACGCTACTGCAACTTGTTTGTGTTCAAGCTGTGTATCCACGTTACTGCGCACTTGTATGTAGTGAATCCATGAGCGCAACGTCCCGTTAACATACACACGACTCTTAGTATTGCCTTCTGGAAGAACAACACGAGCTTGTTCTTTAGCAATCCCTTTGCTAATTGCCCATTCATATTGTGCTTTTGCTGAATTAATATGAGCTTCTTGTCTTAGATGCCATTCGTCGTTAATCGCCTCTTCTTCTGCAGTATTAATTGTAATTGAATTTTGACGATTTTTAGGATCTTGAAATCTAGCATCGCGTATTTCAAAAGACAGATCGTTTGTTGGATCTGCATAGCGTTGACTAAACTCTTGGAATCTAAATGAAGCGTGACGTAGTAATTGACGTGCAATATCGCGGGTAGTATCGATTTCTAAACACACATTAACCATTTCAAGTGGTGACCAATGTTTATGTTTAATTAGGTAGTTGATAAGTTTTTCTGAAGTTTCTGTATTAAACTGATTTGAAGGATTACTTACTCTAGCACAAAATGCTATAAGTTCTTGTGCATCAGTAATTCCTAACTCAGCAAATTCTTCAGTAGGTTGAGAATATGATACTAATTTAATGTTCATAATTTACTTTTTTTTAAAAATTTATTGGTTAGTTTTTCAACGTCTTTTTTAATTTTGATTGCATCAATTTTAAAATCAACATCATCAATTCGGTCTTCATAATCAACAAGTAATTCAGATAAACTTTCTTGAAAATTATTCCATCCTTCTTTTTTTATTTTTGCTGTTAATTTTATTTCCCATGATTTACTATCTTTAAAATTAACAACTACTGATTGTAAATACAGAAAAGGTATCACGTTAAATGATACCTCGTCTAATACATCAGGCCAAACTGCAATCACATCATTAGGAAGTGATTTCTTTTGACTTAGCAATGGTTGCCTTTTTAGCAGGAGCAGTAGTTACACTTACTTCAACTTCAGATTCAACTTTAGCTTTTTTAGCAGTTGGAATTAAATCTTCAGCTTGTCTGCGTAACGATGCAGCTTCTTTAGATAAGCGATCTGCTTCTGAACGATACTTTTTAGCCTGTTCTTCGGGAGTTAACAGGGTAGTAAGTTCTTCTACAACTGGTTTTATTTCTACTTTTGCATCAACTTGCTTAGATTCTAATGACGATTTAATTGATAAATCGTCAACTGGAACACCGCGTTGTTCTGCAATAGTTTGATTAAGTTCAGATAACAAAATTGCATATGAATTGTTTGGTAACATTTCAATTTGATCAGTTGATGCTTTAACTAACCGTCCTTGAGTATGTAATGCTGCTAGCATAATGCTACCATCCGGAAAGCTTGAACGAGCCATAACTTCTGCAAATTCATTTGCAGTTTGCCCTGTGCTACTTTCAACTAGATTAATTATCGCATCGTGATAACTGTCTGGTAAATTTTCAGTAGGAGCAATTAAGCAATTATATGCATCTCCGGGCAATGTGCGATAAACAACAATGCATTTTTTACCCGTTGCTTTTACTCTGCCAACGTGTTTTAAGTCTGCCATTATTGCGTACCAGCAGTTTCAGCTTGTTTAGTAACAGCAACTAAGAAGTTGTCCAATTTTGTGTAAGTTTGGCCAACTGCAACCATTTCATTTGGTTTAAAAGCACCACGTGAACTTGCAATATCAATAATAGTTTTTAACGCATTTAAGTCGTTAATTGTAAGATCATTAGTTGCTTGTTCTTGAGTTGCTTCTGTTTCTGCTGTGTTTTCTGTTGTTTGTTCTACGTTTTCTGTCATGTTTTTTCCTCTGTGGTTAATATAGTTAATTATCTTGAGTTTAAATCTGGACATGCAATTGTGAAAAAGCTAAGTTCCTTTTCTGACTCAAAACCAATTGTAATGTTATAGATTATAGAATTAGACGAATCTAATGAAATTCCTTTATCTATGTAGTATCGATTATTTAAATTTTTTGTAATCCAAGTATCAATAGATCTGATTAATTCTGGATTAAATCTATTAATAGTAAAGTATTTAAAATGCGGGCAGGCAAAGCCTACCCTACGCATATTAAAGTAATTTAATGGATTTGGTTTTCCATTTTTTAGTGCCATTACGCAGCTTCCTTAGCAAATTCGTAGTAAGCAAACTCACCCCATGGAGGAACAATTTTGTCATTACCATGAATAATAAACACTGTATCTGTATACGTTTCGTCCCCCCAACTACCAAATGGATAACCGTCTGTAAACATAATAAACTTTTTAGGTTGAATATCATGTTCTTTCATGTAATCCCAGTTTGCATCAAACTCTGTACCACCACCGCCTTTTGGCTGATATTCATCAAACTCTGTAATAGTATAAGCGTTATAATCAGCTTCGTTATACACTTGCGTATCAAAGCACCATAGTTTAATGTTAAAATCTTGATACTCTTGCATAATACCTTTGATCTCACTTAAAAAATCTCTAGCTTGATCATCGCCAATTGAACCTGACATATCAATTGCAACGCAAATATCAATTGTTTCGTCATAGTTAGTACCTGGCAAAATAGCATTCATGTGCCAACCTTTTCTGTTAGGCCGCATAAAAGAAAAGTCATTTTTAATAGTACTTTGAATTTGCTGACGTAAAATTTCACGCCAGTTCATTTTAGGTTCAGTAAGCTCTTTAATCATACGTGAAACACTAGCTGGCGTATTGCCGGCACCTGCAGCTTGTGCAGCAGCCATAGTAGCCTCACGTATCTCATCACGAATCTTTTTTAGTTCGTCTTTAGTATACTGAGGACGACCGCTACCGTTAGGATTACTTTCCCAATCAATGTGTTCATCAAGCATTTGACCTAATTTGCTAAGTGAATCTTCATCAAACTCATCCATTAGTTTGTCATAAATTTCTTCAGAACCCATACCGTAATAATCTGGATTATGAAAGATTTTAATAGCAGGAGGTGGTTCGCCAATTTTATCACGAACCAGTTGACCATTAACATTATAGTCACATGCAATGTTAAAGATTTTAGGATTACGACCATCTCTACGTGACATATGATCGAACACGTTATGGAGAATCTCATGGCCAATAACAAATTCAATTTGTTTTACAGTTAATGGTTCAAAAAAATCACGATTATAAAAAATAGAACGGCCGTCAGTTGCTGCAGTTGGACACCAATCTGATCCGTCTACAATTTTTAAACGTGTAGCCATATTACCAAAAAATGGATGGCGTAACAATAATCCTACGCGAGCTACAATAATTTTATCAACAATTGAATCTAGAGCCATAAATAAATCCTTAAAAAGTTATAATAAGTGTAAAGTATAACACCGCCTTGCGGCGGTGTCAACTGTTTTGATATTACTGACCGCTTGCTGCGTTAATATATTTGCCATACTTACGATGGAAATCGTCAAAACATTCAATTTCATCTGGCTCTAATGGTAACTTGTATTGGCATAATGCAAGTTTAGTACCCATAATTGCAATCTCTGTTTCAAAATTGTTCATCATAAATAAGAAGTAGTTGTTAACTTGATCATTCCAGTTAGGCACTTTTTTACTAGCAGCCTCTTTTAACTCGTAGCATAAGCTAATAGTTAATGAGTACATTGCCGAAATCTCTTTAGTTTCACATTTTGTAATTTTACCGTCAAGTACTGCGCGTGGATCAGGCAATTTACTTGCAAACTGTCTATGTGCCATAAACTTAATACCAAGTCCTTCACCAATTGAACCTGCAACTAAGTCAGCTAATGTGTCAGCGTCAACATCGTTGTCTTCAATTAATTCACTTACAAAGCTCCATGAGCGCGGAGTAGCAAATGCACGTGAACTTGATTTAGTATCAAATGTATATAAGTCCTGTTTGCTTGCTGTTAAGAAGCCAACTACATCTGGATGAATGTTGTTTTCTGTAGCCCAGTCAAAGTAATCATCCCAGTCAACAGCCATTTCTAAATGCACAAATCTGTTAGCAAGTGGAGCTGGCATGCGATAAGTAACACCTTTGTCTGTTTCTCTGTTACCAGCAGCAACAATTACAACATTTTCTGGCAATTCATATTGACCAACACGACGATTTAAAATAAGCTGATAAGCAGCAGCTTGGACACTAGGTGCAGCAGAATTCATCTCATCTAAAAACAAAATGATGCTTTTGTGTTTTGCAGCAAACGCTTTGCTAGGAAGTTCTGAAGGCGGAGCCCATACCATTGTTTGGTCTACTGAATCAAAGTATGGAATACCTTTAATATCTGTTGGTTCCCATAAACTTAATCGCACGTCAATTACATGTGCAGTTAACTCACTACCTAATTGTTTAATAATATCAGATTTACCAATGCCTGGAGGACCCCAAATAAAGATTGGACGTTTGCTGTTAAACGCTTTACGTAAGCATTTTTTAGCATTTCTAGGACCGACTGTACGTGAAGTGATTTCGTTGCTCATAGTGTAATTCCTCATAGTGAGTTAAAAAAATAAAGTTAAATATAATAAGTAAGCATTTTGTAAATGTTGCGTTGCTAACTAACTATGCTGCATATTATACAGCATTTTTAATTAATGTCAACTATTTTTATAAGTTGTTTTGCCTATCTTTCATTGCTTTTAATAAACCATATTTACGAATGTCGTCTGAGAAAAAGTAAAGTTCAAATCCTTTTCGTTCATTAAACACTGTTATACTTTTAAATGTTAAGTAGTACGGACAATCTAAATACCGTTCTAAAAAAATAATAGTTTGTGGACTAAGTTCTATTGCATCTGTAAATGGAATCTCGTATGCTTTGAGATCTAGTGTATTAGTTAGAAATTCAAATCCATCATCAGACAGACGAAGCGCGTTGAGTTTTCCTACACGAGTTGATTGCCACCACTTACGCGAATACAGTTTTACATTAGCGTCGTCGTGACTTTTGCCCCATTGATCTAAAAATATTTTTGTTAATGCAGATTGTGTAATCATCGCACTATAACCCCTTTAGTTAGCTTTACAACAACGAAATCGTCGCACTTAAACGTAGTGTTTAGCTTTTTAGCTAAGTTGTGTGCATGCCCGGGATTTGAGAAACTAACTTTTTTATACTTGTTGCCAATTTGTTTTGAAGATGATTTTAAATTAAATGGTTCATCTTTATAAACAACTGCCCATATAGCGTCGGCTTCTAAAATCTGGTCTAATTGATTAGTACTTGGGTCAAGATATTCTAGTAATATACGCGGTTTTGGTCGTGACATAATGTCCTCCTATTAACTACGTATATTTATCTTACTTTTCCTCTCCAAAGAACCCACTATCAAGATTAACCGTGATTACTTCACTGCTTTGTTGTGTTTTTAACGCGTCTAACAACGCTTCGTAGTCTCGATTAATTTGAGCTAATATTTCAGTTAGTGCTAGATTAAGTAACCTAGCTTGTTGTATAGGAATCTTTACTTCTTTTTGCTGAGAAAGTTCAGCTGCGCGTAATAATTGCGCAAATTGTGATATTGGTATAGTATTAATCGTTTTTTGCATTTGATAGCACCATTTTCATTTCTATTTCTGATTTAAAAGGACCTTTATGATCGTTGCGTTCAATAGTTATTACTTTAGGACAGAAACTTTTAACCCACCCTTTTTCAAATTTAATAATATAATACCCCGCACAATATAGACTTTTACTTTGATCACTTTTAGTAAATAACGGTAGTTTACGTCTAACATCATACACTGAGTTATAAGGTACACAACTAGTTGGATATCCGTAACATTCATTTTGTGTAGATGCAGATATCTTTACATTATGTTTAGATAAAAAGAAATTCTCACCAAATTGGGTAGTTAATTCTTCTTCTTTATCAAATAATAATTCGCCATCTGTGTTACTTAGCACGTACTTGTCGTTATCTTTTTTATGTAATGTAGCAACTTTTAGACCGTCTTGTTCAATAATCCAAAATTTACCGTCTATAATTGGTTTTGCGTATATTTCAATTTCTACCATGTATCTACACCTGTAATCTCAACAGTTTGTGTAGTAGCAACACCATTTACTACATACGGAAATGAAATAGCTAATATGTAACCGATACCACTATTGTTATCATACGCTACGTCAATCTTTTCCACCTCTGGAAATTTTTCTAAAACTGCTAAAATTTCAAGTAGTTCTTCTTTTTGTAATGTAATTTTTTTCATATTATTGTTTTGTATAGTTAGCCTGAAATGGAATGCAATATTGCTGTATGCTATCAACAATACGTTTCATATCATAAGACTGACAAAACTTCATCATGCGTACACCTACTTGTGAAATCTCTTTAGGTTTAGCATTTTCATTAATGGTGTCTTCAATAATCTTACGTATGTCAGCCGGTTGTTGTGTTAAATCAATTAACGTTCTATTACGTTCGTAATCATCTAATACTCGATGTTCTTTACCATTGTGATCAGTCCATCGTTGTAACAAAAAGTTGTTCCATGAATATCCTTTAGAGTGTCTGTCTTCAAATGCTTCTGTTAAGCCTACTTTTTTTGTAGTGCCTTTTGTTCTAGCACCAGGATATGCTGAAAACACGTTATCACTAGTGTCACCACGAACACATTTCTCAAATAACATCCATTCGGGATCAAACGGTAGCTTATTTTCGCCAGTTTTCTTATCTTTAATGGGTTTGCCTTTAGCATCAAAGTATCCTTGGTGTGTGATATGATGATCAGCAACACCGTTATATTGACTAACTGTAGGACTAATTAGTTGCTGAAAGTCGGTATCTGTACTAAAGATAATATGGTTGTCGTCCGGATGCATTTGAATAAATCCGGCAATTAAATCATCTGCTTCTAACCGTGGATGTTGTAATACTGTACAGTTAGTTTTTTCACGTACAAACTCACAAAACTCGTTAAATGCCTCCCAGAATATTTTATCTTCTTCTTGCTCTTTAACAGTCATTGCTTGTCGTACCTCAGTACGGTTGCGTTTGTATGGTTCATAAAAATCCTTACGCCAGCTACGCCCTTCTAAACAAAATACAACGTGGTGACCGTCAAAATCATTCCATGTTTTCTTAATGCCATTAAACATAATATGTAACGCCATGCCTAACTTAAGGTCGTCACTTCCTTTAACAGAATATCGCGCTCTAGCAAAAAGATTTGCAGTGTCTACTTCAATAAATGCCATTGTATCCTCTATTGTTGAAAGTTAAAAGTATATTCTGGTTTAACTATAAACTTTGCTTCCCACCCATTAACAGTAGGCCTAACATATTCTAATTTAATAGTAGGATTGTTGTATAATACATCATAATTACCAGGCAGTTTTTTAGCCTGACCGCGTCCAATTGTACTCATGTTGTTACCTATTGTGTTTTGTTAATTTTAAGAAATCCAAAATCTTGATCTGAGATATCAATGCCTTCTGCTGCTGCAGCATTGTAACAAATATCTCTGTACCAACGACCTACAATTTCATCTTCAGGATCACCGTCAAAGCCGTATCCTTCTTGTTTTAATTTTTCAATCCAATACTCATTCCAATCAATTTCAAAGAATCCATTTCTTACGTTATCCTTGTTAACTTTAAACCCAATAACATCAACCCACGGTTCATGTCTTAATGTAGCTTTTTCTTTGTCTGTTAATGGTGCTTTTTCAATTGTTACTTTTTTAGCTTTAGCTTTAGGTTTGGCTTTTTGTTTAGCCTTAATTGCAGCCTGTACTTCTTGTTGATGTTTTAGTTCTGGATTTTCACCACCAAACACTTTTTTTATAAAATTTCCAAACATTATGTTCCCCAGTTGTTACCAAAGAGAGGGAGGTGAAGTCTATCACTGTATCTCAATCCGTGCTTTAATGCAAGTTCTGCTACTCGTCGATTATTAAGGTTGTATACATCAGTTACACCGCCTACTGGCATTAAGTAAATATCACCTCTAAATCCGTTGTCTTTATATAGCTGCATTACTTCAAGTGCTTCTGTTACATCGTCTTCGGATGCTACTACAAATTTTAAGAATGAACTATGACCTGAAAATTGATATTCTGTTACAATCTCAGGACGTATGGCTTTTTCTCTAGGCTCGCCACTTACACTTAGCTTAGGACTAACTGAAAACGTAGTTTGATACCGTCTTTCCATGTATAAGTAGTTTTCAAAATCTTGTAACAGTTCTTGTGTACCATTAGTTTCAAAGGTAATATGTTTCAAATCTTCTAATAACGGATGTTTTAATAATTCTGGATATATCTTTTGCCAACCTAATAGTAATGGTTCACCACCTGTAATAACTAAGTGTACTCCACCCCATTCGTTGTTAGGTAATAGCTCAATCATTTTAGCTGCAACTTCGTCTATTGACATAGGTGGACTTAAATGCTTAAATTTTGGATGCCAACTTGCATAACTGTCACAGCCTGTAGTTACTAATGGTAGCTCGTCATATGAATGATATTGCACACCGTTATTAGCAATAGCATCTGCTTGTACGCTAAGTTCACCTTTAGGCATGCCAAACCCTCTACAAGAAAAATTGCAACCGTAGGTACGTAAGAAGATGGACGGAACGCCCATAAAGCGTCCTTCACCTTGTAATGAGTAAAATAATTCCGATACTTTTAATGACATTAATTGTTCCTGTCTTGTTTACGAAAATCTTTGCAATCTTTAATAGCAGCTTTCAATGTTTCTGCATAGTTTAATGTCTGTTGTTCAGTCATTATAGTTGATTGCTGATATTTAAGATAACCATTAAACCACAAGTCCCATGTCATTTTAATACGATGCTGAAACCCGTTAAGAAAGCTCAATGTTTCGTATGCAATACTGCTTAAAAACGAATTTTTAATTTTGTATGTGTTTGAAACATCAAATGGTCTATCCCAGTACGCAGTTTTTTGCGTTGTAAATGTAGTTATAGTAATCATATCAAGATCGTCTGCCTCAACCATAAACTCAATACTGTCATCGTCGTTGCCACATGTGCATTGAATTTTATACATTTTACTGTTACCCCAGTCACTTGTTTTCATAATGCCTACTGCTGGAATTTGTGGTTTTAAGTCTTTCATAACTCTCCTTATTTGTTTACAATACTCATAAATTCTGCACGAGTAGTTGGATCGTTTTTAAATGCGCCGCCTAACTTACTTGTAACAGTAGAACTGCCGGTATCTTCTACACCTCTTGCAGCAACACAATAATGTTTTGCATCAATAACTACTGCAATATTATCAGTGCCTAATATGTATTCTAATGCATGGAATACTTGTTCGGTTAATCTTTCTTGTACTTGCGGACGTTTTGCAAAGTATTCAACTACACGATTAATTTTGCTTAGTCCAATTACAACCTCGTTTGGAATATAACCAACTGTTGCAAAGCCGTCAATTACAACTCCGTGATGTTCACAATTACTTTGTATGTTTACATTTCTTTCCACAACAATTTCATTGTAGCCCATTTTGTTTTTAATAGTAGTACACTTTGGAAAGTTTTCTTCTTTAAGTCCAAAATATATTTCATTTGTGTACATTTTAGCCATTCGATTTGGTGTTTCTGCTAAACTATCATCTGTTAAGTCCATTCCTAATGTTGACCATATTGTTGTAAATGCGTTTTCAATAATGTTAATTTTTGTTTTATTATCAACTACTAGGGCCGTATTATTAATTGGAGTTTCAACTCCTTTACTAATTAAATATTCTCTTACTCGTTTACCTAACGCTGGATCTGTTTTAGTTTTATCAAAGCTCATTATTTTAATTCCTGTTATATTTGTTTGTGATTTTTAAAAGTAGGTTTATCATGTTTCCAAATTAATCCAATTTGATAGCATTGTGTAGGATTATCGCTAATATCTTGATTAGTTCGGTATTTTCCTTTAAGTTCACCTTCAAAAATTATTCTCTGTTTAGAAGGTTTATTTAATCTACCATATGTAATATTATAATTGTTTTCTAAGTAAAAGTCAACATCTTTTTTAGATAAAAAATATTCAACATTGTTAATTATACACCATTTATACCCTTTAGTTGCAGATCTACCATACATGCCATTATTAGTACCTACTCTTGCCATAGTAGTGTTAGCACCGATTCTTGTTTTAATACCGGTTGTAACAATAATATCATGATGACTATTAGCCTCTTGTAAATCTAATAATTTAGATTTCTTAATAATAGTATGTTCTTTGATGTTAGTATTGTATACTGTAATTGTGTCTGTTCTTAGCCCAATGTGCGGTTGTAAGTTACGAACAGGGTTACTCCTTGCAGTTTGATGGGACACCCACCCTCTCTCACGAATATTTGTTATTTTATAGTTTCTAAATTCTAAAATTAATTTAGTCTCTAATTCTACTGCATCTTCTTCAGATAGATTAGTGGCTACTTTAAAAATTATTGGTAATAACTGCAATCTAGTTAATTCTCTAATTGTGTTTAATTTATGTGAATTTTTATATTTTCGTGTAGGCCGTGCTTCTTTAAGATGATCAAATAATCGATTATTTTTACCGTAACCTACATAAAATGGTTTAAATAACAGTGAACAAAATGTAGAAACATATTGACCTGGTGTTCTTGGATCTAAGTATACATAGACATAATATATATTGTTATTAGATGACATATAAGATTCCTTACTCCTTACATAATTGATTTTTAAAATGGGCATTCCTATCATGATTGCCCATTGTTATTTATTAGTTAAGAGTTCTTTGTCAAGGTTTTTAACTCAGATTCTAAGTATTCTACGTAATCACGTAGTCCGGATAACATACGCGGATCACCTGTACCATTGTGTTTTGCAATATCGCGTTTTACTTGTAAAATCTTTTCTTGTAGTTCTTCTTTAGTTAAGTCTGTCATTGTGTACTTCCGATCTTGCTATTTCTAAAAACATTTGATATTTTTCGTATGCTGCTTTTACAGTTGGATTAGAATCTCTAACATACATATCTTCATAGTATTTTTTATTCCAGTCTTCACACTTTTCAACTTTGTCAATTAACTTTATAAAATCTCTCTCGTGTATTTTAACAGTTAAAGACCTTGTAATGTTTGCGCGTTCGCTTGGCAGGTTTGATCTTGACCAATCTAACGAATAATTACCATCTGCAGCATAATATTGTTCAACATCTATGCTTTGTATACCGTGTTTTTTAGCTATTGAGGGTAGTTCCATTATTTCTTCCAGTAGTTTTCCCAAGGAAAGTTAATCCAAAGTGGATCGTCTCGTTTATCAAATTCTTCAGCACAATAATCAACATGTGCATTACTAGCAGTATTATCAAATATTGTAGCAAATCTAACATTCTTATGCCATACATCGTGTTTCCATCTTATGTCATTTGGTAAACATAATGATTGCCAATCTTCTTTAATCCAATCAAGTGTTGCACCTGAATCATTAATATCGTCAACAATTAAAATGTTTTTAGCTTGTCCGGTACTTGCTAGTTCGTCATCAGTAATGCCAAATGCATCACATGCCATCCATGCATTGTGTTCGTTATCATCTAGATGATCTCGTAAGCTAACATGCAGTGTTAACATCTTAACTCCGAGATATTGACTTAGTAAGTTAGCAGGGATAAGTCCACCGCGTGTGATTCCAACAATATAATCTGGTTTCCAGTTAGCAGCATGTATTTGACGTGCAATTTCTAATGCTGCACCTTCTAATTGTTTCCAACTGTATTGTATTACTTTCATTTATCGTCCTTTGGTAATATGCTATCTTCATAGCAAATTGTATAAATGGTTTTTAAATTTTCATATGCTTTTTTTAAACCTGGATATTCTTCACACAGTGTTGTAAATGCATTCCATTCCGGAAACGCATCTATAAATGGTTTACCATTTGCAGCCCAACTAGAAGTAGACCAAGTATTTCCTCCTATTCCGTTATATGCGTAATAGTTACTTGTTAAATTAGTAGAATTAAATCCGGTTATAGTATTATGGCCATACATGCCATTACTTCCAGTGATAGTAATTGTATCACTCGCTGCTGTTCCACTCATAACATTTGACGCTGTATATGCTGATAATGTACTGGCATCAAACGCAGGTATACTGTAACGTGTTGGATCTCCATCCATATTAAATGTAATTGTATCGTTAGTTAAATCTATCATATAATTTCTCTGCAGTAAAAAAATCTTTAGTTAAATATGATGCTTGCTGTGTTACAAGCGACGCATACTCGTCGTATTTTTCCATATAATTGATAATGTGATTACATAAGTCGTAACTATGTGCTTCGTAATCTGCATAACTTTCAGTCCATGCTGATGGATATTTAAAGTGATACATATACATTTCCTGATAGCTTAATCTATCAGGAACCATAGGTATAGCACCAAGCAATGCACCTTCATAACAACTAATACCTAATGTTTCTTGTAAGTTAGCACTGAACACAATCTTTGCTTCACTTAACAAGGTGTGGTATTCATCTTTAGTAAGTTTTTCTTCTTGACATATAACAAAGTCGTATTGTGGTAATTGATGGCGCAATGCTTTAAAAATATCAACTTGTTTTTCTGGAGCAATTCTGTGCGGAAATACGATTAAATCACGTTTCTCTGCATTTGCATATGGCGCTAATGTATTTTCTATATACTCCATAGGCCACCCTGTTTTTATAATAGACTTGTCGTCGTATACTTCATCCCAGTCTTCTTCATACCATGGATTTTCACTTGGATACCCGCTTTGTATTACATTGTCAAAAAACATTCTTACATGAAATTCTGTAGCAAAATAATTATGAGTGTATGATGCAAACATACTTTTTTCTGCAAGTTTAACCCATGCGCCTTGTATGTTTCCTAGGAAGTCATGTTTGTCATAACTGCCTGCATGCCATAAGCCATGAAATTTCCAATTTAAATGTTCTAAGTCTTTAATGTACGTTAACTGTATAATAGTAGGATTCCACGCATCTGTAAACAAAAAATGATCATTAGGTGTAGTTCTGTGGTAGTTTTTTAAAAAGCCAACTAGTTGTGAACTTTTCCAAACGTTTGTATCAACAAAGTTTAAAAATGCACCCGGAGTTACATCAGTTGCATTTTGTTCACCGTCTATTTGAACTATGTTGTAGTTGTCTTCTATGCGTGCTTTTAATTGTGTAGGTATATGAGTGTGCCATTGTCTAGTATACCGTGTATCTAACGGTTCTATTGGAAATATCCAAATATTAGGTTTCATAACATTCCTTAAATAGTGAAAGCTCCGTAAGGAGCTTTCTTGGTTAAAAATAACTGTTAGGCTTTTTTATAGTTTTTAGGTCTAACACCGTTTGGCCAAGGTTTATTACCTTGATATGGTTTACGAGGGCGTTTACTTGATATATATGCCCCGTATGATTTACTATCTTTGCGATATAAATCTGCTGGATCAAATTTACGTAACTCAATTCTACAAAAGTCGTGGAATGCTTCTAAATCTTCAAAGATTTTAACAACATCTGGACGTGATTCTAAATATGAGAATGTTTTGTAATTTTTAGCCATTTTATTTTCTTCCGTTTTTTAATATAGTTTGGTTAGTACGAATTAGCAGTTGTTCCTTCAAATCGTACAGTTGATTTCTTAATTGTTTAATGTGTACTACGTTTTTAAGTTTAGGGTTAGCTGATTTCATATGTTGGATTTCAAAGACTGATATCTCTTGGCGTAAACGATTAATTTTTTGTTCAAGCATAGCTTTTGAGACATAATGTTTCATATTACAAATACTTAATAAATGATCCGTTTTCGCCGTCTTCAGAAACTTCAATCCAAATTGCCCTATTAGGGTATTCATTTCTAATTGTTAATGATAAATCATTACTTATCATTTCACAACTTTTGTTATCTAATGATAATGTTAATACGTAGTGTTTCATATTAGTTGATCTGCGTCAGTTGGCTGGTATGTAACAATGCCATCAGATTCGCCATCTTCAGATACACAGACTGTATAGTGCCTATCTCCATATTTAGGCAATAAATGATTAGTTAAAATATCACTAGCAATCATTTCGCATGATTTGTAATTTTGATCACCTGCAGTGATAAAATCAGTTAATGCCCATTTAACCAAAAAAAACTCTAATTCTCTATCTAAGTGATTAACAGAAATAGTTACTTCGATTTTAAAAATGTGACGATGTATATTTTCAAGAAATGCAATTTTAGAATCAATCAATCCTGCATTTGGGTAACAGTGCATACCTTCAAACTCTGTTCGAATTTTAATAAATGTTTGTAATTTCATTTAATTATATTGTCGTTGTTATAGTCAGTCCAGCTAGTAAACACATCATCATTTTGCAATGCTTTTAAGTTATGTGTCCACACCCCGGGATTAGTTGCGTTAAAATCTATGTCATCTAATTTTATCATTGTATTATAACTCCAATCTTTAATATTTGCAACCGGAATTCTAATTTGTGGAATAAAATTTGAATATGAACATAAGTTAGTTTTATTATTAAAATCGTTTACTACTGTAAATGGAATATCTAATGAACACTGTTTGCCTAATTTTAAAAAGTGTTCAATTATGTGATTCCAGTCAATCCATGCACCTGGTGTATTTGGATTAAAGCTATGGTTTGCACCAAAGAAGATGTGTGTAACATCTTCTTCAGCATCTAACCGATAATGTACTGCTTCTATAGTTTGATTACCAACAACGAATAATGTTTTTAAACCATATGCTGGCGTATGTTCTACCTCATTACCTACAAAAAACTTAGCTGTGTTTGTAGTTACGTTATTATACTGTCTATTCATCTTTAATACTATCTTCTAGGTTATGCAACGTGTCTTCTTCTTCTTCAGAAAAATCATAAGCTGTTGGATCGATATCGTCTTCGTCTGTGTTATCAGGATCGAGATCGTCAAGAGTAAAGAATTCGTTAAACTTTGTATCAGCATTAATTGTTTTCTTACCACAGTTGCCTCGCGTGCCTGGAATATCAATCCACAGTTTACTATATTTTTTTATTAGATTTAATGCAATACGTTTAGTTTTGCTACTAATAATTTTATCAATAATATCGCTAACATACACTGGATTGAATTTTTCATCAACTAACATGTATGGTAAAACATTAGTATCAACCGATTGATTTGCCCGTTGCACCGCATCAATATGACTCCAAACATTGTGTCCCATTAATATAGCATAACTAAAGCTATCCCAACTTGTTCTACCAACTTTGTTAATTTTATTAGTACTGCCCATAGTAATCCAGTATTTAGGATCATTTAAATATAATGGGTTTTTGAATAATTCAGTATGATCAATACCGTCATTGTCAACTTCTAACCAGTTAGGATCACCTGCACCGTAAATGCATATATCTTTTATTTGTACTTGATCAATTAACGGACTTGGGTTAAACACTTTAAAAATACCATCATCAACTACTACATCTTTAAATAGTCTAGTATCATATGCGTATTTTTTATTATCAACGCTTGGCACCATTCGATAAACCCATTTAGCTCTGTCTTCAAGTTCAGTAGTAATATAAACTTGACCGTTTGCTGTAGCTAAAAACGGACTAGCACAATCATAACTAATAGTAAAGCTAGGATTAATATATTTACGAACTGTACGTTGTATCATAGTTAATAAGCATGCCCATTCTAATTTACTAGTTCCTAAAAAATGCATCCAATCATGCTGACCTTCTTGCAATAAGTTGTCAAACTTTAATCCAACAATGCGTTTAAGTACTAGTTCAGCATCGCACATATTTTGACCACCCATTGCCCAACCGTTAAATGCTTTATCACCGTACACATTAGTATCACAGAACTTTTTCATACTTTGATACCATTTTTCTGCATCTTTGTGTGTTTCGCCTTGTAATACATTTAAGAATTTGCAAGCACCTGTGCGATTTTGAATAAAGTATTCATTATTAATATACGTACCTTTGACTGCGTCTTTGTAATTGTTAATGCCGGTTGCTCTTCGTCCAGCTGGCATACGTGCAACCCACGCAGGAATATCAAGACACATACCGTAATCCATTAACTCGTCCATCCATCGTAGTACTTGTTCACGTTTCTTTTGTGCTTTAGGACAAGTAGGATCTTTCCAATCAGCTGGCCATACACCTTTACCAATTTGAAAACCACCTGAATCGCCTAAAACCCAACTAGTGCTTCTGTTTCGATTACGGAACATGTCCTCACTTTCGTCAAACTTGTCTAAATCTAAGTTTGCATGACCAGCTGAATACAAACACCATCTGTAATAAAATTCACCTTTGTCAGGATCTAAGTAATTAAGACCTTCTACACCTGATTTAAACGACGCAGGTATACGAGCTGGATCAACATAGTTGCTATACCGTTGTTTCCCAACAAACGTTGAGTAAAATCCCGACGTTGCTGGAAGGAACACTGCGTAATCATTCTGCGTTGCTGTTAAGTTCCGGTTCATCTTCTTCCTGTTCTGTGGTTAAGGTTGCAAGTAGTGTAGTAACTTCTTGCAATTTAGTTTCTAAAAGTGTAATTTTTGTAGACATACCTGTAATTTGATAACTTGTATTAACATAGTTAGCTACATAAGAATTATAGTTATAATTAGTATGTGGATCTCTATTATATCCTTCGAGAGTAGATAATCTCGATTCAAGTCCTTGCACACGTTGTCTCATATATTCATAATCAACATAAAACTGTTCAAACGGACCAGGTGGAGTCCATACAGGCGCATCTAACTGTGCTAACATTGTTACTTTATCAAGAGATGACTTAACACTTTCATTTTGATTAACATACACAACGTCTAATAATTTTAATGCGTTTCTAATATCTATCATTATTTTGTTTGTGCTGGTAAGGTGTAAGTATATTCTGCAATACCACTCTCAACAATGATTTGTAATGCTCCTTGATCCGCAATTCTCATTGTAATAGTACCATCTAAATTTAAAATACTTAAGATTTGTGCAACAGGCCATGACCATGTATTTTTTAATTTATAATCAATGCCCGAGTAAAATACAAATGTACCTGCGTGTGTACTAGCATCGCCAAAACTAAACACTAAGTTGTTATCTTCTGTTGACACCTGGAATACAGTTTCTTCTGTGTGTGCAGCAGCTTGGAATTTTAAACGTTGTACATTAGATGCTGCAGGTTTAAATTCAATGTCATACACAATTTCTACTTTGTTTTTAGGTTTCTTTACCTTTGCTTCGATAATTGCACGACTCATAAATCTATAGTCATTTTGAAAGTCACCGGCAGCATTTGTAAAGTGTAGTCCTGTAGGGACATGTTCGCCATCGCGTGTGTCGTATACAATATTAATAATTGCGTCTTCTTTGTATTCTGGGCATTTAAGATGTAAATCTAATTTGTTTAAATTAGGCATACCAAATACACTTGCTAACCCGTTAACCGGAGCGTGTGTTTTTGCATTAAGGATTACTGATCTATCTTCGGCCATTGCATCGATAATTACAGTGTCGTCTTCCGCTGCAACTTTAACTAATGGTAAAACGCCTAATGTGTGTGTATGTGCTACTAAATCTTGTAAAAAGTCTTTCATGTGTATCTCCTAGTATGTATATATTATAATGTATTTTTGTTGTGTTGTCAACTGTATTTTAATCAAAGTCAAATAAGTTGTTAAATGTATTTTTATCAGAAGTATTAACTAGTTTCCAGTTAAGAATGCCAATTAAGTTATTTAATTTGTTATCAATAATCGTTTGTTCCATTTCATTATGATCAAATGGTAAGTCTTTAAACCATTGCGGTAATCGTAATTCGTCTACTGGATATGCAACACTTGTAAACCCTAATGGATTTTGTTTAAGTTTGCATACAATAACTTTTGCACCATCTGTAACAGACATTGAGTACTTGTCACTATACATACGTTTTAATGTATTCCAGTTTAAACTTGCTCTAACATGTCCAGGCATGTTAATTTTACCTTGCTTATCTTCTTTAGTTGCATACGTAGTAATGTTGTTAGCACGCTTAGGTGAACCTTTTTCCCATCCCGGTCTAGCTTTAAACAGTAATCTAAATTCAGTAATGTAATCTAGTACATCGTCTTCGCTATCACCTGCTAGTACCATAGTTAACACGTTAGATAAGAACTCTTGTATAAACTCTGGTGTATCACTACGTTTTAAATCTAAACCCATAGCTTTAATTTCACCATTTTTTCCATTAGTATCTTTACGCTTGCCTTCTTTATCGTATACTAATACTGCATAACGTTTCTTAGTAATAAATAGTGACTTACTGCCGACAATCTCACGTCCTGCTTTAATAACTTCACCGCGTGATTTAGGACAATGAAATGCATCTAGCATAAACTGTTGGAATGTACCGTTAACTTCGTCACCAATTTGATCATACAGTTGTGTAATATTCTCTTTAGTCCACGGAATCAACCCTTTATCGATGTCAGTTCTAAGTGTACTATATGCTGAAAAATAGCAGGAGTCAGTATCACCGTAAATAATAGACTTACCTGTGTGATTATAATCACCAGTTATGATTTCATTTACTTTAGCAGCCATATGTTTAGCAATTTGACGACCTACTAGCGTAGTTGATTGCCCAATTCGCTTATCAAAGAACCTACAACCTGGATTAAGAATAGCACCGTATAAACTATTTAGGTTAATCTTCTTAACCAATTGTCTTTTATCCCAGTATTCTTCTTCTATCTTGTTACCAGCGTTAATAGCGTCTTTTAACTTAGTTTGCATTTCTTTACGTTCTGCATACCACCTTTTAAGTAATCCAGGAATAACACCTTCTTTTTCAACTGAGAATATAGTACCATTTGCTGATAATACCCATGGTTGATTACTCTCAAATACTAATCTGTACACTTCGGCAGCACTTAATATATCAGTATCGCCATTTTCCCAGTCAACTGTAATATCAGTGCCTATTTCTTCATTCATAACAGAAGTATATTCAAATGTACCAAACAATCCTTCCCATGCAGACGCAAATGATTTACCTTTAGCTATCTGTAAACTAATAAACTCGTCAGTTACAATAGGTCTTAGTTGTCCTACAATAGTCTCCGGACCCATATTCAATGCTCTAATAGCACTTGGATACAGAGAGTTAATATCTAGAGAGCCAATCCAATCGTGAATGCCTTCTTTAGGATACGCAACATACGCGCCTGCCGCTTGAATTGGTTCTTCTCTACGTCTATTTGGTACTACAAATCCTCTATGATGTGCTTCGTTAATAATAGCTTGTTCTGTTACAGCAACAGCACCCATAGTAGTTTGTAGTAATACAGTGTTCTCATGTGCAAGTGTGTTAGCTAAGTCAATAAACTTTAGTTTTTTATCAAGCCTATCTAACAGCATAGTATCTTGCCTGTTATATTCAATAAATGTTTTAAAGTCATTGTTATACAGTTGATCAAGTGTACCTTCATACTGTGTTTTACGATCACCTAACTCATATTCCGCAATAGCATCAAGTCTAAAACTATGTCTTTCTTCATATGTGTACTTTTGATATAGTTGTAAACTATCTAAATGCACACGACCTACTAAGTCATATGTTACAGATGCCTTTCCGTACTTTTCATATTCACGTCTTTTAGGTAATTGATCAAATAAGCAGAACCGGCGCGTATCATCTTTTGATAATACTTTAGTAACGCGATTAACTGTATACGGAATATCAAATCCCTCGCTATTCCAACCACTTAAAATGTCAGCATCTTCTATTAAATTAAGGAATGTGTCTAATAATTCAGCTTCAGTTTTGTATAAAAAGGTATTAGGAAACTCTTTTACTTGTTCTTCTGCTTGTTCCATAGTTAAAGTCTTTGGAGGTATTGCTAAACAAATAAGTGTTTCTAACCATTGTAAGTGTACAGCAATAGCAGTAATAGGCATAAACGCATCATCAGGCGATGCATACCCGCGTTCTGGATCAAAGTCGACCTCGATATCAAAGAACGCAACATTTAGTTTAGGTGCGTCATGATTAAGATAGTTTTCTGATAAACACGCAAATATTGGGTTAATATCTGCTTCGTATGTTTTATTTGAGCTGTGTATAGACAGTTCTTTTCTATACTCTTTTGTATTTCTACAAACGATTTTTGATACGGGATCTCCGTAAATTGATTGATATTTCCCTCTCGGGTCTTTATAATATAATGTGTGCTTTACAGGAATGTCTTTAAATTCCCGTTCGCCTTTTGAGTTTCTTTCTACAATTTTAATAATATCGTTATTACGATCAAAGTATCCATCTATATAACTCATACTGCACTACCTTCACGACCAATGTTGCGATTAGTTGCATGTTCGTTAATCCACGACATAAATGCTTCTTCGTCACGTATTCTTGCAACGGCTTCTTCGCTATTAACAATAATACTGCATTCACATCTTGAGGTGCATACTTCTGGACGAATACATTCCGTACAGATTTTAAATTCTTCCATATTGTATCTCAGTGTATGTGACTTGTGGCTCACAAATACCCTTTTGCAGCTTATGGCCTGCCTGCCGTTCTCAATGTTACTGCTTTTTAAATACGTTTTGTAATGTCTAAAATTGCTTCAACTTCTTCCCAATCTTCATTATGATCTGCCCAATTACCTTTATGAGCTATCTTAATAGCTTTATTTATAACTGCAGGTTTAACTTGTAATTCTTCTGCTACTGCTTTTACAGTATCTTTTAAACCAGCTTGTAAGTCTTCAACTTCACGTAAAACTAAAGAACCTTCGTTAATTAATTTTTCAAGTTTAGCTTTTTCTTCTGGACCGTATGCTCTACTCATTAGTACTTCTCCGTTGTGTTATAAAGTATATATTATATAATCGTTTGTTCAGTGTGTCAACTGATTTGGTAATTTGAAGGTAAAAAAAGGCAGACTAGCTGCCTTTTTTAATTGTAACAGTTTATTGTACGCCGTTTAGTCTTGTAGACATATCAGCAACTGCTTTTTGTGCTTCTGGATTTGAACTTTTTGCTACATCTGCCATTAACGCTTTAAGCTGAGTCAATGCTGCTGCAATTTCTGCATCAGCTGGATCTGCTGTTGGTGTAGTAGGAGGTGTTACTGGGGGTTTTGGTTCTGGGATATTCCCAGTAGCATGATGTCCGCCACCGCCACCGACGTGTGGTTTATGACCAATCGGTGGTGTCACAGGCGGGGCATCGTCTCCACCAAATGCTTTACCGCCAAGATACCCTGCTAATCCGCCTGCACCAAATGCTGCAGTTTTTGGATTCTTGTTTATTATATTACCAGCACCGTGTGCTAGTTTATCTGCAGCAGTTACATTCATTGGACCTAATTCTCCTACTCTAGAAGCAATGCCTTTTCCAGCAGCACCGCCAATTAAGTTTTTACCTGCGTTCCATGCGCCTTTAGCAATATCAGCCAACCCTTCGTTTGCTAGTTGATCCATAAATGCAGGATCTAATCCGCTTTCAATTAAAGATAATTTTCTGCTTAATGTTCTAATAGACTCTGATACAGGAGCTGCATTAGTTCCTGGGAATTTAGGATCAGGTGTAAATTTAGGGAATACTCTGTCATATGCAGCTTGTGTTGCTGGTCCATAGATACCGTCAACTTTTAAGTGTTCGCCATTTGCATTTAACAATTCTTGCCATTTCATAATTTCAGGATTGCCTTGTGCATGTGGATGCGGTTTTGGACCAGGATGTGGACCAGGTGATGGTTGATGCCCGCCACCGCCGCCCATTTGTGATAATCCGTAACCAAGTGCTCCGCCTGCAAGTGCAGCTCCTGCAATACCTTTTTTGTTACCTTTAGCTGCTTCTTTTTCTGCAGCACTTGCAAATTTATAGTTTTTACTTTTACCAAGTGCATCTACATCCATGCCGCCTTGTGCATAAGTTGCATCATTAGCTGCGCCTTGTGCATAAGTTGCATCATTAGCTGCACCTTTTGCTGCTGATTGTTCTGCACCTGCTGCTGCTTTTTCTGCACCTTTTGCTGCGCCAGGTGCAAAACTGTGTGCTGCATCATTTGCTAGTCTGCCAACAGTTGGTTCTGCAGCTGACATTGCAGCAAATGGATTACCGTGACCTAATGCAGATTGTGCTGCTTTCTCTATTTCAGGCGATGATCTATACAATGTAGTTGCAAGTGTGCCAAGTGGATTTGCTTCGTCTAATTGCGGATTATTAATACGTTCTAATTTATCGCGCATAGCTGCAATTGATTCAGCCACTGTTAATTGTTTCATTTCTGTTCCTTCTTTAAGACCTGCTTTAGCAAGGGTTGCTACATCTGGTTTTCCTGTTGCAGGAAGGCCATTTTTCTGTTGCCACGCTACAAGAGCTGCTTGAGTTTTAGGCCCCATAATGCCATCTGACTTAGTTCCAATCAATTGTTGGAGTTGTGCTAATTTACTAACACCGGTGTTACCTGCAGGATGTGGTCCAACTGGTGTTTGATCAGTACCTAATGTATGTGCATTAACTGCATCGAGTGCTTGTCCGGCAACATATTGTTTACCCATTAACCCTGCTACACCTTTAAGGCCTTTAGCTGCGCCCATTCCCGGAGCTGCAAAACTTCCTGCAACTTGTCCAGCGCCGTATAACCACGGGCTTCTTTCTTGAGCTGCTTTTTCAGCTGCTAATTCGCCTGCTAATTCGTCTTTATATTTTGTACCTTTAATTAAACTTTTTCCAGCTGCAGCAATGTTATCACTCACACCCCAAGTTGCACCATTCATTGCACCACGAAATGCATCGCCTGCATCGCCTGCAAGATCTTCATTTAGTTGTTCGTAACCAAAACTAGTCATTAATGATTCTTTAAGTCCGGCTGTGTTTTGCATTGCAGGAGTAATTGCATTAGAAACTGCATTACTAATTCCAGCACTTGCGTCCTTAATACCGGTTTGCATATTGTTTAATGTGTTAGCAACATTTGGAGGAGTAATAGCATTAGCCGCTGCAGCGTTTGCACCTGGCGACCCTAAACTAGTAGCTGCTACATTTTTGTCAGCGCGTTTTTTGCGAAGTTCTAAAATTTTATTAAACAAGTCCATCATTTGTTTAATCTTATCGTGCAATGCATCTGCATCACCTGAGATTTTAGAACTCTGACTAACTAAATCCGCGTTTGCTTTTTTGAAAGTGTCTTCGTTGTCAAACCATCCAGCTTGCGGCAATCTAGCGTTTTTAGGAAGTAAACCTGCTGTTGATAATTTTTGAGCAATTTCAAATGGTACTTCATCGTCTACTTCTCCTGCACTCGAAATGTAATTACCAGTTACTGGATCAACCAACCCTTCTAAACCATTTTCTTTTGCTAATTCAGCTAATTTTGGTATTCTTACTTTATCGTCTTGTTCGTACCCTGACGTTACTGCAATAATTGCAGATAGGGTTAAACCTTCAGCCAACATGTTATTATTAATGTTGTCTAGTTTGGTCATTAAATCTCTAAAATTCATTGGTCGTCCTCTGGCGGTCCTATTAATTGCTGATCACTTACTATCTGATCATAATTGTCCATTGTTAGCACGTCACCTTCCGCGCTTAATTTAATTAACATTTCTGTTACATTGTGTAAATCCATATCAGTTTGCGCATCTTCTCTAGCATATTCAAGTAACCGAATAAGCAACGGAATATCCATTGACACTACATCTTGAGGGTTTTCTGCAGACTCGTAAGGATGCACTTCCATGCCTGGGCCTGCGCCTGGTTTAAACATTGGATTAAGATTGTTTTCCATTACTTTATATGCAATCTGTTGAGCATACATTTTAATACCGTTAGACTTTTTATATAACTCTGATTCTTGTTCTGCAGACGCTTCTGCCATATATTGTTTAAGTAATGAGGTTCTAACTTGTTGTTCAGCTTTTTCTTTAGTCGGAGTAGCATAGTGCTGCATTGCCATTTGTACAGGCAATGCAACTTTATGCGGATTTGATCCTTCTGTAACAATCGACATGAATTTCTTCATGTCGTCTGCATTTTCTATAGGAGCAGATGTTTTAACTGAATCCATC